>Ga0208300_100061_pt1 | contig 136119 bp, 128 predicted proteins | sample 23_taG_FD_184096 | JGI IMG/M metagenome (GOLD analysis project Ga0208300, IMG submission 184096) | Marine viral communities from Cariaco Basin, Caribbean Sea - 23_WHOI_OMZ (SPAdes) (version 2) | ecosystem: Environmental > Aquatic > Marine > Oceanic | place: Caribbean Sea: Cariaco Basin...
CGCCAGCGTTCAATCTGAGCCATGATCAAACTCTTCAGTTAAATACTGATTGGGTTTTGAGAAAACCCTAAACTTGGCTCAGCTTTACAAAAAACTCATGAATTCACAGAGTTACTTGCTAGGCTGACAATCTTTCTGATCATCGAGCACATTCAGCAAGCACCCACACGAATTACTTGATTCAAATTGTTAAAGAGCGATTCGGTCAGCGTTTCCGCCTAACCAAGGCCGCGAATTCTACGCTAACCTTATGTTCTGTCAAGCTTTTATTTGAAGTTTTTAACCGCCTCAAAACCTGCCTGAGCGACCTGGAAGTGCTTTCGCTTTCCGGGCCAGGGAGGCGCATTCTACAGGATCAAACCCCGCTGTCAACACCTTCCAAACAACCTGATGAGAACTTCTCATCTCACTCGAACTGGCGTCTTTCGAACAACCCTTTCGAGGTGGCACATTCTACGCCATCTCGCCGGACTGTCAAGCTTCATTTTAAAGCTAACTTATTGATTAATAAGCGCTTTAAGCGAAGCATCCTACCCGATGAGGAGGCGAATTATAGGCCCGTCAGATTTTCCGTCAAGCCCTAATTACTGTTTTATTACAAGGCAACCAGAAATTACTCAGCAGAGGCGGACTTAGCGCGCTGACGCAAGCGCCAAAGGGACATGACTGGCCCGGAGATGGTGTACCCAACAAAGATTGCCCACAGTATCCGCGATGGGTCAGACGAAATGATCGCGAACCCCAGCACCACCACCAGAATGACAAAGAACGGAACCCGCCCCTTGAAGTCCAGATCCTTGAAGCTGTAGTAGCGGAAGTTACTGACCATCAGCAAGCCGCCTAGCGCAGTGAGTATGCCAACCAACAGAGCAATATCGTTGCCGTCAACACCGAAGTCACTCAGTGACCAGACCATGCCGGCGACGAGCCCCGCCCCCGATGGGCTCGGCAACCCGGTGAAGTAACGCTTATCGTCATCACCAATATGCGTATTGAAGCGAGCCAGACGCAGTGCAGCACCCGCTACGTAGATGAACGCAAACACCCACCCCACCTTACCCAAATCAGTCAACGCCCAACTGAACACAACAACAGCTGGGGCGATGCCGAAAGCGACCATATCCGACAACGAGTCGTACTCGGCACCAAAGGCACTCTGGGTGTTGGTCAGACGCGCAACGCGGCCGTCCAGGCCATCAAGCACCATGGCAATGAAAATGGCGACCGCCGCATGGGTGAAGTTGCCGTCCATTGCACTGACAATGGCGTAAAAGCCGGAAAACAGCGCCGCCGTGGTAAACAGATTGGGCAGCAGATAAATTCCTTTGTGACGGATCTTACGACCGTCTGGCCCTGACACCTCTTCGACGTGCTCATCAATCGGCAGCAGCGCGTGTGCACCTTCTACCTCGGTGTCATGGTCTTTGATTTGATGTTCTGTCATAGAGTTACCTTGCAACATTGCCGGGCTGAACAGTGTGGCAATTTGACAAACAAATAACCAGTTCAGCTCCGCGTTCGGACATAAAAAAACGCGGCTTGAAAGCCGCGTTTTTCATTATCGCTCGACTTAGTTCTTGGACTTGTCGACGATCTTGTTCGAAGCAATCCACGGCATCATTGCGCGGAGCTTCTCACCCACCTGCTCGATCGGGTGTGCCGCGTTGTTACGACGGGCAGCAGTCATCGACGGATAGTTGTGAGCACCTTCAGCGATGAACATCTTGGCGTACTCACCGTCCTGAATACGCTTCAGGGCATTGCGCATGGCTGCACGGGACTCATCGTTGATGACTTCCGGGCCAGTCACGTATTCACCATACTCCGCGTTGTTGGAGATGGAGTAGTTCATGTTGGCGATACCGCCTTCGTACATCAGGTCGACGATCAGCTTCAGTTCGTGCAGACATTCGAAGTAGGCCATTTCCGGCGCGTAGCCTGCCTCAACGAGCGTTTCGAAACCGGCCTTGACCAGCTCGACAGCACCGCCACACAGAACAGCCTGCTCACCGAACAGGTCGGTTTCGGTCTCATCCTTGAACGTAGTTTCGATGATGCCGGTACGACCGCCGCCCACACCGCTGGCGTAGGACAGCGCAACGTTCTTGGCATTGCCGGACGCGTCCTGGAAGATCGCGATCAGGTCAGGAATACCGCCGCCCTTGACGAACTCCGAGCGCACAGTATGGCCCGGCGCTTTCGGTGCGATCATGATGACGTCAAGGTCAGCACGCGGAACGATCTGGTTGTAGTGGATAGCAAAGCCGTGAGCGAAGGCCAGGGTAGCGCCCTGCTTCAGGTTGGGCTCAATCTCGGCCTTGTACAGCTGAGACTGGAATTCGTCCGGGGTCAGGATCATGACAACGTCAGCTGCTGCAACAGCGGCCGGCACATCGCTGACCTTCAGGCCATGGGCCTCAGCCTTAGCGATGGAGCTGGAACCAGGACGCAGGCCAACAGTTACATCGACGCCGGAGTCTTTCAGGTTGCAGGCGTGCGCGTGGCCCTGCGAACCGTAGCCGATGATGGCAACTTTCTTGCCCTGGATGATGCTCAGATCACAATCTTTATCGTAATAGACTTGCATGAAATTCCCCTGCTTACTGAGCGGGCCATCTGGCCCGCAACCCATTAGTTTAGATACTCAAAACCTTTTCACCGCGGGCGATACCCGATACCCCGGTGCGCACAACTTCCAGTACCGACGCCGGACCGATGGCCTCGACAAAGCTGTTCAGCTTGTCGCTGGTTCCAGTCAGCTGCACGGTATAGACACTCGGTGACACATCCACGATCTGACCGCGGAAGATATCAGTCGTCCGCTTGACCTCGGCACGCTGAGCGCCGGTAGCCTTGATCTTGACCAGCATCAACTCGCGCTCAATGTGGGCACCTTCGGACAAGTTGACCAGCTTCACCACTTCGATCAGCTTGTTGAGGTTCTTGGTGATCTGCTCGATCACCTCATCCTGACCGACGGTTGTCAGCGTCAGGCGCGACAAGGTCGGATCTTCAGTCGGCGCAACCGTCAGCGTCTCGATGTTGTAGTTGCGCTGCGAAAACAGACCAACCACCCGAGAGAGCGCGCCTGGCTCGTTTTCCAGAAGAACGGAAATGATGTGTCTCATGTCAGGTGCGCTCCGTTTTGCTCAGCCACATATCACGCATCGCGCCACCACGAATCTGCATCGGGTAGACGTGCTCACTGGTATCAACCGCAATATCCAGGAAGACCAGTCGATCCTTCATGGCAAACGCTTCAGCCATCTTGCTCTTGAGCTCCTTCGGATCAGTGATGCGAATACCGACGTGACCATAGGCCTCGGCCAGCTTGACGAAGTCCGGCAGCGAATCCATGTAGGAGTGCGAATAGCGACTGTTGTACTGCATGTCCTGCCATTGGCGGACCATGCCGAGCGCACCGTTGTTCAGATTGACGATCTTGACCGGCATGTCGTACTGCAGGCAGGTCGAGAGCTCCTGAATGTTCATCTGGATACTGCCTTCGCCGGTAACACAGGCGACGGTGGCCTCCGGAAAATTCAGCTGCACGCCCATGGCTGCCGGAAAGCCGAAGCCCATGGTCCCCAGGCCGCCGGAGTTGATCCAGCGATTGGGCTTGTCAAAGCGGTAGTACTGCGCCGCGAACATCTGGTGCTGGCCAACGTCAGAAGTGATGAAGGCATCGCCTCCAGTGACTTCCCACAACGCCTCGATCACGGCCTGGGGCTTGATGATGCTGCCGTCACCCTTGTCATAGGGAAACAGCGCGCCATCGCCGCGCCACTCGTCGATCTGCTTCCACCAGGTTGCCTGCGCATCAGGATCGGGTGTTTCACCGATCTCCTTGAGGATCGCAACCATCTCGGTCAGCACGCTCTCGACCGGACCGACGATCGGAATATCGGCCTTGACCATCTTGGAGATAGACGCCGGATCGATATCGATATGAATAATCTTGGCGTTCGGGCAGAACTTGGAAGAGTCCTCACCGTTGATGACGCGGTCATCAAATCGTGCGCCGACCGCCAGGATTACATCCGCGTGATGCATTGTCAGGTTGGCGGTGTAGCTGCCATGCATACCCAGCATGCCGACAAACTGCCGATCGGTGCCAGGGAATGCGCCCAAGCCCATCAGCGTGTTGGTAACCGGCACATTCAGCGCCTTGGCCAGCTCGGTCAGAGGAGTTGATGCTCCACCCAGAATGACCCCGCCACCGGAGTAGATGACCGGACGCTTGGCCGCCAGCATCATCTCGACGGCTTTGCGAATCTGGCCGGAATGACCGCGGGTAGCCGGATTATAGGAGCGCAGCTTGACCTTCTTCGGGTAGCTGTACTCGAACTTGTCGGCCGGATTGGTCATGTCCTTGGGAATGTCGATGACAACAGGGCCAGGACGACCACTCTGAGCCAGATAGAAGGCCTTCTTGATGACCTCGGGAATCTCGCGCGGATCCTTGACCATGAAGCTGTGCTTCACGATCGGGCGGGAGACGCCGACCATGTCGGTTTCCTGGAAGGCATCGGAGCCCACCATGTTGCTCGCAACCTGACCGGAGATGACGACCATCGGAATGGAATCCATGTAGGCAGTCGCAATACCGGTAATGGTATTGGTCGCGCCCGGACCGGAGGTCACCAACACCACACCGGGCTTGCCGGTGGCGCGCGCGTAACCATCAGCCATATGGGCTGCGGCCTGTTCGTGGCGAACCAGAATATGCTCTACGTCATCCTGCCGAAAAATGGCATCGTAGATATGCAGAAGGGCACCGCCCGGGTACCCGTAGATGTATTTAACACCCTCGTCACGCAATGAGCGGACGACCATCTCAGCGCCGGATAAAAGCTCCACTTTTGAATCACCTCTAGCATGCCGACCACCAACATGGCGGGCAGCAGGATACCTGTTTACTGCTCGGCAGCGCAGAACAACGGTGGTTGTACTGCATCAGCTTTGACTACGTGCTTGGAGGCGCATTCCTGCTGTTTCGGAATCACCTCACCCAGCGCGAGGTAGCGCGTGCGGGTGCCAGGCCAGGTGGCGACGGGTTTCGCCTCCCGGAATGAGCAACAAAATCAGCCGTCACGAACGCGGGGTGTGCTCCGAAAACAGCTGACTCATGAGAACCACGAATTGTTTACACTCAAGACGTACAAGTCAAGCCAAGTTGCAGAAAACCCCTACCAAGGGATATACCTTGTCAAGAGGATCCGCACTCGGTAGCGGGCAACGCTTATTTCGCGGCAATACAAGGATGCTAGAACCATGCGCAAGTTGATGATCACCTTCCTACTGGCCCTAGGCTGCAGCAGCGCAATGGCGACCCAGCTGTACAAATGGGTCGATGAAAATGGCGTGACACAGTTCAGCCAGCAACCTCCGCCAGACAGTCAATATCAGCGCATGAACGTTGCACCCGTGCCGGAGCTGGGTGCGCCGGCGCAGCCGAACCCACCTGTGACCAGTGACAGCCCGGAGCCAGCGACAAACGATGCATCCCCGGCAGTCGATGAGGCCGCTGCCAAAGCGGAGCTTGAAGCGTACTGTGCATCACAGCGCAATCGCCTTACCACGATGGAGAACAACCCGCGACTGAGTCGCACCTTGCCGGACGGCACGGTTGAGCGCATAGGTGAAGATGAGCGACAGGCCATGATCGCCGAAACTCGCTCAGACTTGCAGAAGTACTGTCAGGACTGACGGACAGCCTCAGCCCAGCGGGCAGCAAGGTGATCGATACTGATCAGAGCAGCCAGCAGACTTTCGCGTCGACGACCGAGGTGAGCAAAAACCTGCTCACCCATCGGATGCAGCCGACACTCACCGGGCAGTGGCCGCCCCTGCTCAATGAGCATCGTTATCTGCGGTATGAGCACCCACTGCAGCCAATGCTCGAAGGCAAGAGTATCAACACAGAATGGTGCCTGACTCTCCAGGCGCCAGTCTTCCGGAGCTGTCTGCGACCAGAGCCCCAGCTCGCGAAGGACTTGCTCAAGTTCGCCAAGCGCATTGAGCAAGGCCTGTCCGGTAGCTGCACTCAAAGCGAAACGCGAGCCCGCTGACGCGCCTGTTCGGCACCAGCGCTATTGCCTTGCGCATCACGCGCCTGCGCGACCAGCTCCCAAAGCCCGGCCTGCAGGGCTGGACGGCCGGACGCGTAGGTCAGACCGCGCTGTGCCAGTTGTTCTGCCTGGGCGGCATCCCCTTGACGCAACCGCACCTGCGCCAGCCGATACAGCACCTGAGGTTCGCGCGGAGCGATGCGCATGGCTCGCTCCAGACTGGCATTGGCACCATTGAGATCACCGCTGCCTTCCTGTTGCCGCGCCGTCGTCAGCAACGCCAGCACCGGGCCGGAAAGCTGCTCATCGGGTTGCAGCACGGAGCTGCCGCCGGTACTGCCGCCGATACTGCTGCCAGTGCTGCTACCGGCTGTGCCTGCAGCGGCGCCGCCGACATCGGTCGAAAACACCGGCTGACTGTCCAGCGGGTAGGACTGCACGGCACTGGAGCCGCCAGCACCATCCGGAACCATCACGACCACGCCACTATCCTGCGGCGCAGAGGTTTGCGGAGAACTGCCGACGACCCTGCCCGCACCGGTGCGCATATCCTCATTGGATACCGGGCGCCCCGAATCCACTACCGGGATCGCCCCGCCCGAAACGGTACAACCGGACAGCACCGCCAGGGCGGCTGCAGTCAGTGCAGCCTGTTTAATCATCTTCACGTCTGTTCCTCTGCTGAATCATCTGAACCGGGATTCGCAACAGCATACTGAGAGCAGCTCAACGCAGCCAGTCGCGAATGGTATCCAGCACACGATTGGCACCGTCTCGAAGGACCTCGGTATCGATCACCGGCCGGCATCCCGGGCCAGGCAGTGGCTCGTAACCGGCGCGGAACGGAAACTCGACGCTGCCCTCGCAGGACGGATCGCTGCCAAGCCCGGTCGCAGGGTCAACCCAGGCCGAAACCACACCACCCGGCGGCACTGCCGACAGGCTCTGCGGATGCGCCTGCCCCATAAACGCGTTCCAAACCTGAAGCGCGCCAGTCGCACCGGTCAGTCGCGTCTGACTGTTGTCATCACGACCGATCCACGACACGGCGACCAGATCGTCAGAGAAGCCGGCAAACCAGCTGTCGCGCAGGTCATTTGTTGTGCCGGTTTTGCCCGCCAGTCGCACGTTCGCCGGCACATGGCTGTAGGCCGAACGACCGGTGCCTTCACTCATGACATGACTCATGGCTTCCTGAGTCAGGTAGATCGTCGCCGAATCAAAGCGCTGGCGCACCTCGAACGGATAACGCTTGAGCGGCTCGCCCTCGGCAGTCAGTACGTTGCGAATTGCACGCAGCGGCGTATTGAATCCGCCATTGGCGATGGTCTGAAACATATCGGCTACCTGCATGGGGGTCATTGCTCCAGACCCCAGCAGCATCGCCGGATAGGCCGGCCAGTCGTGGTCAACACCAAGCCGCCGGACAGTATTGAGCACATTGTCCACGCCAACATCCACGCCAACACGCACCGCGGCCTGATTGTAGGACTTGGCCAGGGCCATATAGAGCGGCACCTGCCCGTGGCTCTGCCGATCATAGTTCTGCGGAGACCAGGTCTTGCCGGGCTCGGCCTCAAGGGTAATCGGCTCATCGTCAATCGGAGTAATCAGCGAATAGCGCTCCGGCTTTTCCAGGGCAGTCAGATAGATCGCGGGCTTGATCAACGAGCCGATTGGCCGCGAAGCATCAAGCGCCCGGTTGAAACCGGAGAAACGCGGATTGCTGCCGCCTACCAGCGCAAGCACCTCGCCGGTCTGCGCGCCAGTCACCACCATTGCCGCTTCCAGCGGCGGTCTGTCCGGTGTCTGACCAAAGCGCTTGAGCGTCGATTGCACGGCATCTTCAGCCTTCTTCTGCAGCAACGGATCAAAGCTGGTGAAAATACGCAGCCCCTCGCTGGTCAAATCCTCATCGCGATAGTCGGCACGCAACTGACGTTTGACCAGATCCATAAACGCCGGATGACTGGTGTTGGCCATACTGCCGCCAGCCGTCACATCCAGCGGCTTACCTTTGGCATCACTGGCCTGCTGCTGGCTGATCATGCCCTGCTCAGCCATCAGATCCAGAACCAGATTGCGCCGGGTCATCGCCCGCTCCGGGTTGCGACGCGGATTGTAGTAGGACGCCCCCTTGACCATACCCACCAGCAGCGCGACCTGGTGCAGCTGCAGTTCCTGCAACGGTTGGGCGAAGTAGTACTGACTGGCCAGGCCAAAACCGTGTACGGCACGATTGCCATCCTGGCCCAGGAACACTTCGTTGAGGTACGCCTCGAGAATGTCTTCCTTGCTGTAGTGCAACTCCAGCAGCACCGCCATCATGGCTTCAAGCCCTTTGCGCACGATATTGCGGTCGGCCGAGAGGAAGAAGTTTTTTACCAGTTGCTGGGTCAGCGTGCTGCCGCCCTGCTGCAAGCTGCCAGAGGTCAGGTTGACGAACATCGCACGGGCAATCCCCTTGGGCGATACGCCGAAGTGATTGAAAAAATCGCGGTCTTCCACAGCAACCAGCGAATCAACCAGATAAGGTGGCGCCTGATCCAGCCGAATCAGGATGCGATCCTCGTTGTGTGCCGGGTAGATACCGCCGATCATCATGGGCTCAAGCCGCGCCATCACCAGGTCACGATTGCCGCCAATGCTGCTGATAGTTGAACCGTTGAAGTGGACGCTGACCTTCTGCGCTGGCTCGGTGCCCTCGAAAAACTGAAAGCCGCGGGTGTAGACATCGATACGACTGCTGCCCACCGCCATCTGCCCCGGCCCGTTGGCCGCATTGGTCTGCCGGTAGCCCAGCGCACGCAGTTCGGTGAGGAAGTCATCACGGGTGAGGGCACGCCCCGCGTACAGTTCGAGCGGCCGCGCGAATACCTTGGCCGGCACGGCCCAGCGCTTGCCCGAAAACTTCTCCTGCACAACCGCGTCCAGATAGACCGCGAGCGCGCCCAGCAGCACCATGCCGACCAGTCCCAACTTGAGCAGCCAACCCCATAACCGGTGCCCGCCAGTGGACTTGACCTTGCCTAGAGACCTGCGTTTTTTAGCCATCGTTGTCTGTCTTGCTCCGCATCCGTTGAACCCGCAGCCGCTGCCGCCGGTAATTGACTATGGTTGGCCTCGGACCAGCCAACCCGCATAATGTTCGCATTGCCGACCAAACAAGGAAACGTCGTGAGCCAGACCCTGTTAACTGCGCTGCAGAACCCTGACCTGTATGACCACCCGGTGAGCGGTTTTACTCTGATCGAGACCCACATTTCCTGGGTACTGCTGACCGGCGACTACGTCTACAAGGTCAAGAAGCCCGTGAACTTCGGTTTTCTCGACTTTTCCACACTGGCGCAACGCGAGCATTTCTGCCGTGAAGAGGTTCGTCTGAACCGCCGTATCGCGCCCGACCTGTACCTTGACGTCATTGCCGTCAACGGCAGCGAAGACGCACCAACCCTGGGCGGCGAAGGTCCTGCCATCGAGTACATGGTCAAGACCCGGCAGTTCCGCCAGCAGGACCTGCTGAGCAATCTGCAACGGGACGGCGGTCTGACCAGCGCCCATATCGACGAACTTGCCCAGGTTATGGCGCGTTTTCACGGCCAGATCGAACACGCCGAACTCGATACCCCGTTCGGCGCGCCGGAGCAGGTTCATGCCCCGGTTGCCCAGAACTTTGAACAGATCCGCCCCTTCCTCAGCAGTGCACGGGATCTTGGACAGCTCGACGCGCTCGAGCAGTGGGCGAATACTACCTACCAGCGGCTGATTCCCCAAATCGCCGAACGCAAGGCCGGCGGTATGGTCCGCGAATGTCACGGCGACGTTTACCTGGATAACGTTACCCTGATCGACGGGCAAGTGACTCTGTTTGACTGCATCGAGTTCAACGAGCCCTTCCGCTGGACCGACGTCATGGCCGATGTCGCGTTCATGAGCATGGATCTTGAAGACCGCGGCCTGCACGCCCTGTCAAACCGTTTTGTCAGCGCCTATCTGGAACAGACCGGCGACTACCAGGGACTCGCAGTGCTCAACTACTACAAGGCCTACCGGGCCATGGTACGAGCCAAGGTTGCCCTGTTCGGCCTCAACGACGGCATGACCGAAGAGCAGCGGGCCGCAACCATGCAGCGCTACTACGGCTATACCGCGCTGGCCGAAAGCTACAGCGAACTGGCGCCACGTTTCGGCCTGCTGACCTTCGGCGTCTCCGGCAGCGGCAAAAGCACCCTGGCCGTCAAGCTGGTTGAGCAACTCGGCGCCATTCGCATCCGTTCCGACGTCGAGCGCAAACGCCTGTTCGGCGACGAAGACAATGCCAGACTGGAGTCCGGCCTTTACAGCCCGGAACGCAGCGAACAAACATACCGGCGGCTAGCCAATCTGGCCGCCCAGATACTCGCCAGCGGCTACCCCGTGATTGTTGATGCAACCCATCTGAAACAGCGCCAGCGCGACCTGGTCCGCGATGCTATCGAAAATCAGGGCGCGCCCTGCCTGATTCTTCAATGCGAAGCACCGCAGGAAGTAATCGAACACTGGCTTGAGCAACGCCAGCAGCAAGGCGGTGACATCTCCGACGCAGGTATTGAAGTCATGCACCACCAACTGACCACCCGGCAACCGCTCAGTGACGAGGAGGCACAACTGGCTGTGCAGATCGATACCAGCAGCGAGGAAGCCATGAACAGCATTGCCGAGCAGCTTCGCCAGCGCCTTTAAGCGCTGGCCGTCGCTCGCTGTACGGATAGCCAAGGTCGATCTACACTGCAGTTCGGGATCACTAATAACAAAAGCCGAACCCGACGCCATGCCGCATATTACTCTGTGCCCGGATACCGTGCCGGGCCCATCTCGCCTTCTGCCTTTGCTGTCTTCACGTAGCACCCCAGAATCGCAACGATCCACGCGGGAGTGCCCCTATGGATACCGATGAACTGCTGGGCCTGCGCAACCTTGGAAAAACCTCGGCGCAATGGCTGCACGCCTCCGGCATCCACAGCCTTGACCAGCTCCGCCAGCTGGGGCCGGTAGAGGCCTACCGCGCCGTTCGCACGCGCGGCTTCAATGCTTCCAAGGCACTGATGTTCTCAATCGCCGGCGCCCTGCAAAACGTGCACTGGAATGAACTTGATCCGGCATACAAGCGCCAGTTGCTCGAGCAGCTTGAGGGCAGAACAGGCAGCGACACCGGCGAGGATTAAGCGACCTGGCTCACACTGGCACCGCGATCATCTTGCCCGTGTACCGGCAGCCTTTTATGTTGACGTAATGCAACCTGACTGCGCTAATGTAACGCTATCCTGCAGTGTCGGCGCCCCCGTCCGACCCCGTGATTCCGACGGCGTATCAGGGCAACAACAAAAGGAATTCAGCCATGTATCTGATAGGTGATCAGCCACCCTACGCCGAGAAGCTCATTGCCTCGCTTCAACGCATACCGGAACTTCTGCTTGAGGGGCTTGAGCCCTGCGGTGAACCGATTGAACTGGGTGCGATAGACAACCTTTACGATCACGTCAGCGGAGCTCAGCTTTATCTGCTCAAAAGCGGTCTGCTGCACGCACTGATAGATGGGAAGCCATTATTCTACATCCAGGAGGGTGACCTCATCGGCTTGCGTCAGGGCCTGAATGCGGCGCCCTGCACCTATCTGAGCGAAGAATCGCTGACTCTGATTCCCTACGACCGCGAAGCCCTGTTCAGGCACATTCACGCTGACAGCCGCCGTCAGGAGCAGTTCACCCAGTATGTGCTGGGTCAGGCCGCACTGATGTCGGATGCACTGGCACACACCAAGCAACCCGAAGTCAGGCCGGTCACAGGGTTCCAGCACTTTGCCCCGGGAGCGGAGCTGATTCGCCAGGGGGATGAGGCTGATCACGTATTCATCATCACCGAGGGTCACGCCGAAGCCTTCGTTCAGGGCATCAAGGTCGGTGACGTACAGAAAGATGAAATTTTCGGTGCCATGGCCCTGTTCACCCGCGAAAAGCGCTCCGCCACCGTGATTGCCAGCGTGCCGACCACCGTCATGATGATCCCTAAGGAACAGTTCCTCGCGCTGATGCAGAGCAATCCACGCATCGCGCACAGCCTGATTGAAAGCATGGCCCGACGCATCGACCTGATGAACAAGGAACTGACGCACTACAAGCAGCAGGCGCAGAAATAATTCTCATTTGGGCTTGACAGGCAAATGATAACGTTTATCATTAGCAACAAGTCATCGCGAGATGGCTGTGATAACAGGATTGTCGCGAGACAAACGGTTATCTCCTCATCAGGCTAATCACGGATTTCGCCCGCTCACTGAGCGGGCTTTTTTTTGGTTTTTGGACACAAAAAACGCCGTCCAGCCCAGGCTGAACGGCGCTTCAGACACGCTGCAAGCCTAGCCTTCCGTATTGGCAGCCTGCGTGGCTCGGGTCTCGGCAAAGTCACCACCGCCCAGCGCCTTATACAGACTGATCTCGCTGAGCAGTTGACTCAGTCGGTCAGAAATCACGCTCTGCCGGGCTTCAAACAGCTGACGCTGAGCGTCCAGCAATGTGAGATAGCTGTCGACACCAATGTTGTAACGCCGATCCGCCAGACGGAAATACGCCTCCGACGCCTCCAGCAGCGCGCGCCGGGCAGCCACCTGGTCTACATAGGTTTGCCGCGCCTGTAGCCCGTCGGCAACCTCGCGGAAGGCACTCTGAATGACGCCTTCATAGCGGGCAACCTGCTGATTACGGCTGATTTCCGCATAATCCAGACTGGCTTTCAGGGCGCCCGCGCGAAAAATCGGCACGCTGATGCTCGGCGAGAATGTCCAGTACTCGGACCCGCTTCCAAACAGACCCGACAGCTCATTACTGGCTGTGCCGGCGGCGCCAGTCAGGCTGATACGGGGGAAGAATGCCGCCTTGGCAGCACCGATACTGGCATTGACCGCCAGTAACTGGTACTCGGCCTGCAGCACATCAGGACGGTTGTATAGCACCTCGGAGGACAGCCCCACCGGCAACTGAGCAAGCACCGGCTCGTCCAGCAGCAGCGGATTGCCTGCTGTTACTGACCACGGCTGCCCAACCAGCACGGTCAGGGCATTACGATCCTGCGCGACCTGACGCTGATAGCGGGCCAGCACCGCCCGGGCCGACTCGACCGCCGTCCTGGTCTGAGCCAGTTCCAGACTCGACGCCACGCCAACCTCGTTGCTGCGCTTGGTCAACGCGTAGCTGTCTTCGTAGGTCTTCAAAGTCTCTGCGGCAACATCCAGCAGCGCCTGATCGGCCTGCAGCGTCAGGTAGGTACTGGCAACCTCGGCGACCAGACTGATCTGCACGCCACGGCGGGCCTCGTCACTGGCCAGGAAGGTCTGCAGCGCCTGCTCACGCAGACTGCCGATGCGTCCGAACAAGTCCAGCTCCCAGGATAGCCCCAGGGTTGCCGAGTACTGGGAATTGATTGATCGCTGCTCGCCTCCGGACAGATCCTGCGGCATTCGGGTACGCGTGCCGCTGCCGTTGGCATCAAGCTGCGGATAGCGCTCGGCACCCTGAATGTCGTACAGCGCGCGATTGGCTTGCACGTTCAAGGCCGCAACCCTCAGGTCGCGGTTGTTCTCCAGTGCCAGACCTATCAGATGCTGCAGCTGCGGGTCCTTGAAGAACCCGCGCCAGCCAACGAGCGGGGTCTGCTCCATCCCCTGCTCGACACCTTCACTCCAGTTGAGCGGCACCGGAGGTGCCGGACGCTCATATTCCGGTATCAATGAACAGCCGCTCAGAGCAGCCAGGACCGCAAGGCTCAATACGCCGCGTTTCACTGTGCATCCTCCGCTGTGTCAGTCTTGCCCTTGCGTTCGGTGAACCACTGAGTCACCAGGACATAAAACAGTGGCACCCAGAAAATCGCCAGCACAGTAGCGGTGATCATGCCGCCAATCACACCGGTACCGATCGCATGCGAGCTACCGGCACCAGCACCGGAGGCCAGCGCCAGCGGCACAACCCCCAGGGTAAAGGCCAGCGAGGTCATGATGATCGGGCGCAGGCGCAGACGGCAGGCCTCAACCGCTGCTTCGCCGATACTCATGCCCTGCTCATGCAGATCCTTGGCAAATTCGACAATCAAAATCGCGTTCTTGGCCGTCAAACCGATAGTCGTCAACAGGCCGACCTGAAAGAACACGTCGTTCGAAAGGCCACGGCCTAGTGTTGCCAGCAAGGCACCAATAACACCAAGTGGAACGACCAGCATGACTGCCAGCGGAATCGACCAGCTCTCGTAGAGCGCGGCCAGACAGAGGAACACGACAATCAGCGACAGCGCATACAGCGCCGGCGCCTGATCACCGGACAACCGCTCCTCGAACGACAGGCCGGTCCAGGACAGACCGATGCCCTTGGGCAACTGCTGCCCAAGACGTTCAATTTCAGCCATCGCATCACCGGTACTGTAGCCAGGACCAGGTTCACCCTGTATTTCCATCGCCGGCACACCGTTATAGCGCGACAGCTTCGGTGAGCCATAGACCCACTCGCCAGTGGCAAAGGCACTGAACGGCACCATCTCGCCCTGACTGTTGCGCACAAACCATTTCTGCAGGTCTTCCGGATTCATCCGCGAATCAGCCTGGCCTTGCAGGAAAACCTTCTTGACCCGACCACGATCAATAAAGTCGTTCACATAGCTCGAGCCCCAGGCAATCGACAGCGTCTGGTTAATATCGGCCAGCGACAATCCCAGCGCACTGGCCTTCTCGTCGTCGATGATCAACTGGAACTGCGGCTGGTCATCCTGGCCATTGGGCCGCACGTTGGCCAGCACCGGGCTCTGCGAGGCCATGCCAAGCAACTGATTGCGCGCCTGCATCAATACGTCATGACCTGCGCCGGCGTTATCCTGCAGATAAACGTTGAAACCTGAGGCAGTACCCAGCTCCATCACCGCAGGCGGTGCGAACGCAAACACCATGGCATCACGGAACCCGGCAAAATACTGCTGTGCTCGCTGCTGCACAGCGAAGACGCTCAGGTCAGGATCATTGCGCTCTTCCCAGGGCTTGAGACCGATAAATGCCAGACCGGCATTCTGTCCGCGGCCGGCAAAATTGAAGCCGGTAACAGTGAACACGGAGCTGACCGAGTCCGACTCCTGCTCAAGCAAATACGTCCGCATCGCGTCGACAGTTTGCTGCGTGCGTTCGGCACTCGCGCCAACAGGAGCCTGAACCTGGGCAAACAGCACGCCCTGATCCTCACCAGGCAGGAAAGAGCTTGGCAAACGGGTAAACAGGAACGCCATCAGTGCAACAATCACCACATAGAGCAGCAAATAGGGCGTCTTGCGCTGCAGAATTGAGGCTACGCTACCCTCGTACCGCTTTACGCCGCGGTCAAAGGTCCGATTGAACCAGCCAAAAAAGCCACGCTCTGCCTGGGTATGCCCCTTCTGCACCGGTTTGAGAATAGTGGCGCACAGTGCCGGAGTAAAAATCAGCGCGACCAGCACCGACAGAATCATCGCCGATGCAATGGTGATCGAGAACTGGCGGTAGATCACACCGGTAGAGCCACCGAAGAATGCCATTGGCAGAAATACCGCAGACAGCACCAGACCAATACCCACCAGCGCGCCCTGAATCTGCCCCATCGAACGGCGCGTTGCCTCCAGCGGCGACAACCCCTCTTCGGCCATGACTCGCTCGACGTTTTCAACCACCACGATGGCATCATCCACCAGCAGACCAATCGCCAGCACCATGGCAAACATGGTCAGGATGTTGATGGTGAAACCAAATGCCGCCAGCAGACCAAAGGTCCCGAGCAGCACCACCGGCACAGCCAGGGTTGGGATCAGCGTCGCCCGGAAGTTCTGCAGGAACAGGTACATCACCAGGAACACGAGCACTACCGCTTCGAACAGGGTTTTGACAACACCCAGAATCGACTCAGACACCACCGGCGACGTGTCGTAAGGAAACTCGACTTTCATCCCCTCGGGGAAAAAGGGCTCCAGATCGGCCAGCGTCTTGCGAATGGCCTTGGCAGTCTCCAGCGCGTTGGCACCGGTCGCCAGCTTGATCGCCATGCCTGACGCCGGCATACCGTTATAGAGTGCGGTGATATCGGCATTCTGCGCGCCCAACTCGACGCTGGCCACATCGCCCAGACGCACCTGTGAGCCGTCACTGTTGACCTTCAGCAGAATGTCGCGGAACTGCTCCGGGGTCTGCAGGCGCGTCTTGCTCAGGATGGTAGCGTTCAACTGCTGCCCGGGCACCGCCGGCAAACCGCCGAACTGACCGGCCGAGACCTGCACGTTCTGGGCCTTGATTGCCGTACTGACATCACCCGGCATCAGGTTGAAGCTGTTCAGCTTGGCGGGATCGAGCCAGATACGCATGGCGTAAGGCGCACCGAATACCTGAAAGTCACCAACACCCTGAGTCCGCGAGATCGGGTCCTGGATGTTGGAGACGATGTAATCGGCCAGATCGAAGCGATCCATGCTGCCGTCTTCAGATACCACGGCAACGACCATCAGGAAGTTACGCACCGCCTTGGTCACGCGAATACCCTGCTGCTGAACCTCCTGCGGCAACAGCGGCGTGGCCAGTTGCAGCTTGTTCTGCACCTGTACCTGAGCGATGTCCGGATCAGTGCCCTGGTTGAAGGTCACGGTAATCGACATGCTGCCGTCGGAATTGCTCTCCGACGAGATATAGCGCAACCCGTCGATGCCGTTAAGCTGCTGCTCGATGACCTGTACGACCGTATCCTGCACGGTCTGCGCAGAGGCGCCCGGATAAGACACGGAAATACCGACCGCCGGAGGAGCAATGCTCGGATACTGATTGATCGGCAGCTTGAGGATGGCAAGCCCACCAACCAGCATGATGACCAGTGCGACTACCCAGGCAAAGATCGGGCGGTCGATAAAAAATCTCGACATGATTCGCTTCCTTACTGATCAGCGTCGGGCTGAGCAGCGCTGTCCTGTTGCTCGGCGACATTGCCGGCCGGCTTGACTGTTACCGGAGCTCCCGGGCGGATGTATTGCAGGCCTTCGGTAATCAGTTGATCACCCTCGCCCAGGCCCGATGCGATCAGCCAGCGATTGCCCACTGTGCGATCGGTCACCACCTCGCGCTGCTCGACCTTGCCCTCGGCATTGACCACCATCGCAACGGCAGTGCCGCGCGGTGTGCGCGTAATACCCTGCTGCGGCGCCAGAATCGCATCACTCTTGGCGCCAGCAACCAGGTTCGCGTGCACAAACATGCCAGGCAGCAGCAGTCGATCGGGGTTGGGGAATACCGCGCGCAGGATGACCGAACCGGTGCCTTCGTCAACACTGACCTCGGAAAACTCCAGCTTGCCCTCCTGGGCGTAGCGACTGCCGTCTTCAAGTGTCAGCGTCACGGTGGCAGCATTGTCGCCTGCGCGCTGCAGACGACCGGCCTCCAGATCACGACGCAGATCCAGCATCTCGCGCGAAGACTGGGTAATGTCCACATAAATGGGATCAAGCTGCTGGATGGTTGCCAGTGGCTGGGCCTGGCCACTGGTGACCAGCGCCCCCTCGCTGACCGCTGAGCGGCCGATCCGACCGTCAATGGGTGCCAGCACGCGGGTGTACCGCACATTGATACGCGCCTCATCGAGCGCAGCCTGGGCCTGCAGGCTGGCAGCCCGGGCTTCGTCGAACGCCTGCTGACTGACCGCATTCTCCTTCACCAGAATGCCGTAGCGCTCGGCCAGAGAACGGGTCGAGATACTGCTTGCCTCGGCACTCTTCAGCGCGGCCTGATAAACATCGTCGTCGATCTGATAAAGCTGCTGGCCGGCCTTGACTTCAGCGCCTTCATCAAACAGACGTTTCTCCAGGATGCCGTTCACCTGAGGACGCACTTCGGCAACCCGATATGCAGTGGTTCGACCGGGAAGAGTATTGGTCAACAGGAAGCGTTCGGCCTTGAGCGTGACCACGCCAACCTCTGGCACCTGCTGTTGTTGCTGCTGCCCGCCCTGTTGTTCGGCGTCCTGGCAGGCGCTGATCAGCAACAGGGATGCAAGAAGCGGGAAGAGAGCAGCGCGCGCTGGCTTCATCGGCATGGTGAATCCTCGTGAAAAACCGTTATGTCTGATTAGGCGCATGCCCCTTGGGTCCCGTTAGGGGCATCACTGATTGGCGCACAATATACTTACATTCACACCTGTCTGTAAATTGTTTTGGTCTTACGATAACATTCGCTCACAACTTGGCCACCATGGCCCCCGCTCCCTGTTTTCCGCTCGAGACTTGCATGGCCAGACGCACAAAAGAAGAAGCCTTTGAAACCCGCGAAAGCATCCTCGACGCCGCCGAGCAGTGCTTCCACAAAAAAGGTGTTTCACGCACCTCCCTGAGTGATATCGCCCAAGCAGCCGGCGTGACCCGGGGAGCGATCTATTGGCATTTCCAGGATAAGGCAGACCTGCTGGAGGCCCTGTTCCAGCGCATTCAGCTGCCACTGGCATCGCTCAACCAGGCAGCCCGAGATGCCAGCGCCCCGAATCCGCTGGAGCGCTTTCGCGAGCTCCTGGTGACCGTGCTCAAGCGCCTGGAGTCAGACCCGTCATCGCGCCGGGTGAACGAGATCCTGTTACTCAAATGCGACTACATCGACGAGCCCTGCACGCAGAAAAAGCACCTGCAGACCATGAACCGGCACCATGATGACAACCTGCGCACATCCCTGATGCTGGCCATTGCCAGCGGCGAACTACCCGCTGACCTGGATATCGATATGGCCCTGTTCTGTGCTCACTCGTTCATTTACGGTGTACTGCATCAATGGCTGATGCAGCCGCAGCAGCTCAGCCTGGTAGAGCGGGCAGATGACATTGCTGCCACGCTGCTGGACATGCTGCGCAACAGCCCGCATCTGCGCAGCCGCTGCGTCTAGCTCTCAGCCGCCGCGCGCATCCCCGCGCAATGGTCCTGCTCAGGCAATCCCGGAGCCAGCCAGACGAAATCAGCCTGCTCCGGGCCGGGCAATGGGCTACCCGCTTCCGATAGCAACACGACCACCGGCGCAGCCCCCCATTGGCCATCCCAATGCAGCGGAACGCCGAGGTCACGGCGCCCGTGATACGCCCCGGCAATCAGCAGCGCTGGCGCCGGGGCTGTCGCCAATGCCTGCCCCATGCGCAGATCGCGCGCCTGCTGAATGCGCAGCATGGGAGCAACCTGCGACGCCTCAATAAGGTCACAGTGACTGGCAATAATGATGCGCTCCAGCTTGGCGCGGGCGGAGGCAGGGTAGCCAGACACATCGGAGGACGGATCGCGATAGAACGCCATCAGCTCGTCACGATCCAGATTCGCCGTCAGCAGCCGTTGCGGCACAGCCAGCCCCCAACGCACCAGCGGGCCATACAACGCCCAATCCCAACCCGGCTGCCACTGCAGCTCTTCAGCCAGCATCGGGTCAGCCGGCAGCGGCTTACCCTGCAAGGCGTCGACCTGCGGCTGCTGGCTGGATTGCAGCATTTCCATCACCAGTGCACCCTGTGGCCGCTGCGCCTGCAGCTGTTCCAGCAACCAGAGCTGAAGCCGGTGATGATCAGGATGATCATGTCGCTCGCCGAGAATGACACGCGGCTCATCCAGCAACGCGTCGACCAACTGCTGCGGCTCAAGCCAGCGCTGGGCATGGGTGTCCCACACCTGCCCCAGATGCGGATCATCAAGGCCATCGGTTGCCTGCCAGGCAGGCAGCGGCGCGGCCAGCGCCAAGGCCGCCCCGAAAAGACCGGCGATCAGAATCAGTACGTTCATTGCCACCTCACAGAATAACCAGCGGGCAGTCGTGCTGCGGATGCCGCTGAACCTGCACCGCAACGCCGAACACCCTCTCAATATGGTCGGCCTGCAACACCTGCCAGGGCGTACCCAATGCATCCAGCCTGCCCTCGTGCAGCAGCAGAACACGATCGGCATAAGCCGCAGCCAGATTCAGATCGTGCAGCACGACCAGTACACTCAATCCCCGGGACGCCATCGCACGGGCCTGCTGCATGATCAGTCGCTGATGCGCCAGGTCAAGCGAGGCGGTTGGCTCATCCAGCAGCAGACAGCCACCCTCGCCAACCTCCCAGACCTGCGCCAGCACGCGGGCCAGATGAACCCGCTGACGCTCACCGCCAGATAGCGTCAGATAGCTGCGCTGCGACAGGTGCGTCACATCGGCTGCCGCCATCGCATCGGCACAAATAGCCCGGTCCTGCTGCAACCCGGTGGCGTGCGGCATACGGCCCAGCGCCACGACCTCCTCCACGCGAAACGGAAAGGCCAGCTCCGATTGCTGAGGCAATACGGCCAGCCGGCGAGCCCGCTCACCTGCCGCCCACTCATCAAGGTTCCTGCCTGCCAACTGCACTCGCCCGGTATCTACCGCAAGCTCGCCACACAGCGCCGCGAGCAAGGTACTTTTGCCGGCGCCGTTGGTGCCCAGCACCGCGATGACCTCCCCTGCGTGCAGATCGAATGTCAGGTCGCGCAGTACCTGTCGCCCACCGCGACTGCAACCCAGCTGTTCGACACTGAGCATCAGAAACCACCCTGGCGACGCACGCGCATCAGCAGTGACAAAAAGAACGGCGCCCCCAGCAGCGCGGTAATGATCCCCAGGGGCAGTTCCGCCGGCGCGAGGAGCAATCGGGCAGTCACATCCGACAGCAGCAGCAATGCCGACCCCAGCAGCATCGAGGCCGGCAGCAGCCAGCGATGATCCGGCCCCAGCACCAGCCTGACCAGGTGCGGCACCACCAGCCCGACAAAGCCAATCAGTCCGCAGGCGGCCACACAGGCACCCACACCCAACGCCGTCAACAGCACCAGTTCACGCTTGACCCTCTCGACTTCAACGCCGAGATGGCGCGCCTCCGACTCACCCAGCAGCAGGGCGTTCAATGCTGGCGCCAGCCGGGGCAGGCGCCACCAGATGGGCAGACAGCACAGCAACAGCAGCCCGACTCTCGGATAGTCGGCAGCGGCCAAACTGCCCATATTCCAGAACGTCAGCGTGCGCAGCATGCCATCATCGGCCAGGTAGCTGAGCAAGCCAACCAGTGCGCCACTGATGGCCGTGATGGCGATACCCGCCAGCAACATGCTGGCTACCGAGGTGCCCTGCACCGACTGGCCGAGACGGTAGACCAGTGCCGTGCATGCGAGCCCGCCAACAAACGCCCCGGGCACCGTCAGATAGGGCTGCCAGTCGGCACCGAGCGGGCCAACCAGCAACGAACCCAGCACGATTACCAGTGCCGCGCCGAGCGCCGCACCACTGGAGATACCAATCAGGCCGGGATCGGCCAGCGGATTGCGAAACAGCCCCTGCATGGCCGCACCGGTGAGCGCCAGGGTGGCGCCGGCAACCACGCCCATCAGCATGCGCGGCAGGCGAATCTGTTCGATGATCAGTTGCTGATCGGCCGGCACTGCGCTGTCGGCAAAGCGCCAGAACAGCGCACGCAGCGTGTCGGACGGCGCAATACTGACCGGGCCGAGCGCCAGCGACAGCAGACAGGCAACCAGCAGAAACGCCAGCAGCCCCATCATTACCAGCCTTTTGTAGCGCGGCTGCAGCACCATCTCGTATTCCTGTTACCGATCGGTGGCGCGGACGCCAACCTTTAAAGGACTGCCAGCATACCGGGGGACGCTGTCAGCGTCATGACCACGACTGGCTTTGTAACGAGCATCGCAGGATAATCCACCCATGTCAGACCACGACTTTCTGCCCAAGCCTCTGTGTCGCCTTGATGACCTGCCCCTGCGCGGCAGCAAGGGCGTTCTCTATCAGGGGCAATCACTGTTCCTGGTGCGCCAGGGTGAGCACATCTATCTCTACGAAAACCGCTGCCCGCATCGCGGTATCAGCCTGGAATGGGTACCCGACCAGTTCCTCGACAGCTCCGGAAGACTGATCCAGTGTGCCACTCATGGCGCCCTGTTCCTGCCGGAAAACGGTGAATGCGTTGCCGGCCCCTGCATTGGACAGTCACTGCGCCAGCTGCGCTGCCATGTCAGCAACGGGCACGTCTGGCTGGACGACGAACAGCCGTCATAACACGACCGGCAACGCCCCACGTACGTGCATTCCATTCGGCTGCGGCCAGACCGACCAGGCCAGCACCTCTACCCCGGCTACCGCCGCCTCGCGCAACAACCGCCCATACTCCGCATCGATCTCGTCCGCCGGCCGAACCTGCTCGATGCCCGAATGCATCACGCAGAACAGCAGACAGGCACGGCGTCCGCCCTGCACCACCTCGATCAGTTCGCGCAGATGCTTCTGACCCCGGGCACTGACCGCATCCGGAAACGCCCCCACACCCTCCCCCAGAGCCAGGGTTACGCTTTTCACTTCAACCACACACTCCGCCCGGCCGCCGCCCGAGAGCAGAAAGTCAAAGCGGCTTGAGCCCTCGGGCAGCCGCACCTCGGCGCGCACCTCCGGATAGCCGGCCAAGGGCGTGATCAACCCATGCTGCAGCGCCTGAGCAACCACTCGGTTGGCCCGCGCACTGTGGATGCACGCCACCTGGCCAGAGCCGATCTCGACCAGCTCCCAGGTACCCGGCAGCTTGCGCCCGGGTTTGTAATCCAGACTCACCCAGACCCGGTCGCCGGGCTGACCGCAGTTGCGCATCGAACCGGTGTTGGGGCAATGCACCGTGATTTCCTGGCCGTCCGGCAGCCGAATATCGGCCAGAAAGCGCTTGTAACGGCGCAATAGCATCGCCTCGCGCAGCGGTGTTTCAAACGGAATCAGCACTCGGGCGACCAACTGTTCAGCGCCCGCGAAAGTCGCTCAACCGCTTGCTCCAGGCGCTCCAGCGAGGTGGTGTAGGCCAGCCTGAGATGCTGCGCGGCACGGTGATGACCGAAATCCAGCCCTGGCGTCAGCGCGACGAACTCGCGCTCGATGACATGCTGGCAGAATCCGGCACTGTCCCCCCCCAGCCCCTGCATGTCGGCATACAGATAGAAGGCACCCTGCGGGGTAACCGGCACCTTGAAGCCGAGGTCGCGAACGGCCGGCAGCAGAAAGTCACGGCGCACCTGAAAGGCACGACGGCGAATCTCGCAGATTTCCCGACTTTCCTCGCCGAAGGCCGCAAGGGCCGCCTGCTGCGCCATATGCGGCGCGCAGATGTAAAGATTCTGCGCCAGCTTTTCCAGCTCAGGCACCGCCGCCTCGGGCGCGACCAGCCAGCCAAGGCGCCAGCCGGTCATGCCGAAATACTTCGAGAAGCTGTTGAGCACAAAGGCATCGTCAGCCACCTCCAGCACCGACGGCGCATCCAGCCCGTAGGTCAGGCCGTGGTAAATCTCGTCGACAATAAGCTCACCGCCAAGACGCCGGCAGGTCGCCGACAGCGCAGCCAGCTCCTGGCGTGACAGCAGGGTGCCGGTCGGATTGGCCGGCGACGCCGCCAGCACGGCGACGCAATCGGCATCCCAGTGCTGCTCGACCAGCTCGGGCGTCAGTTGATAGTTGGTTTCCGGACCGGTCGGCACCAGCACCGCGCGCCCCTCGACCAGTCGCAGAAAATGCCGATTGCAGGGGTAGGCCGGATCGGCCATCAGCACCTTGCGGCCGGGCTCGACCAGCAACGCGCTGACCAGCAGTAGTGCCGCCGATCCACCAGGCGTAACCACGATCCGGGCGGGGTCTACGTCCAACCCGTGACGCTGACGGTAGAGGCCCGCAATGGCCTCGCGCAGCGCCGGCAACCCAAGTGCCGGCGTATATCCGGTACAACCATCAGCCAGCGCCTGCTGACCGGCACGAACAATGGGTTCAGGGGTAGTGAAATCGGGCTCGCCAATTTCCATATGAATGACATCACGCCCATGGGCCTCAAGCGCACGGGCGCGTGCCAAAACGGCCATGACGTGAAACGGTTGAATTTCCTGAACCCGTCCGGCCCAGCGCTGCTGCGACATAGAAACATCCCGAGATGGCGACAAAAACGCCGATGATACCCTGTCAGAGCCTGACTGGCAGCGGCTTGCAGGCCTGCGTCTGCCTTCTGGCGGCAAACAGTAGCGCAGGCCATCAGCTTCTGGTAGCTTTGCCCGCTTGCAGGCTTTAGGCCGAAGCACGTCAGGTTGAGTGGGTGAGACCTGAAACAGGAAGATAGAGCAACAAGTGAGGGGTCCTCATGCCCAGCAATGCCAAGCAGAAAACATCAATGTTGATCCGTGGCTTCGTCCCCTATCAGGAAAAGAAGGGTGAGGAGTACATGAACGAGCAACAGCTCGCGCATTTCGCCAACATTCTCAACACCTGGAAACAGGAACTGATGGAAGAAGTCGATCGTACCGTGCATCACATGCAGGACGAGGCGGCCAACTTCCCCGATCCCGCCGACAGGGCCAGTCAGGAAGAGGAATTCAGCCTGGAACTGCGGACCCGTGATCGCGAGCGCAAGCTGATCAAGAAGATCGACCAGACCCTGCAGCGCATCGAAGAAGATGACTACGGTTTCTGTGACTCCTGTGGTGTCGAAATCGGCATTCGTCGTCTTGAGGCCCGCCCCACAGCGACGCTGTGCATCGACTGCAAGACCCTGGCCGAAATCAAGGAAAAGCAGGTCGGCAGCTGAGTCGACCCGCCGCATTGCAGGCTGCCCGGCAGCCTGCAATTGCCTTACCCCGCATGACCTCTCCCTACATCGGGCGCTTCGCCCCCACCCCCAGCGGCCTCTTGCACTTCGGCTCTCTGGTCACGGCACTGGCAAGCTACCTCGATGCCCGTCACGCCGGCGGTCAATGGCTGATTCGCATCGAAGATCTCGATCAGGCGCGCAGCCAGCCCGACGCCGAAACCCAGATACTGCAGGCACTTGACGATTTTGGCATGGAGCACGACGGGCAGATAGTGCGTCAGAGCGAGCGGCTGGACCTGTATCGCGCACAGATCGAGCGCTGGCTGGATGACGGGCTGGCGTACTACTGCGACTGCCCGCGCAAAACATTACTGCAGCACGGCCCGGTCTATCCCGGCATCTGCGCCGGGCGCCGGCTGCAGGCAGCCGCCGATCACGCAGTACGGGTACGGGTCAACGATACCCCGATAACCTGTGTCGATCGCCTTCAGCCACCGCTGACACAGAGTCTGGCCAGCGAACTCGGCGATTTCATTATCCGCCGGCGCGACGGGGTGTACGCCTACCAACTGGCCGTCGTGCTGGACGATATTGATCAGGGTGTAACAGATGTCGTGCGTGGCGCCGACCTGCTGGATTCAACACCGCGGCAGATCTGGCTGTATCAACTGCTCGGTCAGACGCCACCACGCTATCTGCACGTACCACTGATCATGCGCTCCGACGGCGAGAAGCTGAGCAAGCGACTGGGCTCGGCCCCGCTGCAGCGCACGCAAGCGCCAGCAACGCTCTGGCGGGCCCTGCGCGCCCTGGCCCAGCCGGTACCCGAGACACTGCGCGGCGCCCCCGTCGCCGAGCTGCTGCAGTGGGGCATCGCCCACTGGCAACCCAGCCGCTTGCCCGCCACAAAACACATCCTTGAGGCCAGCCTGCCGAGTTGATTGCTTGGCAAGCCGTGGCGCGCTGATTACCATCACCGACTGAACCGCGACGCCCCTCCTTCGGGCGGTTGCCCCAACCGACGGATACCCATGTATATCTACCGACTGGTACTGCTGCTGGTCATCGGCATCTACCTGTTCTCGCCGGCCATCATGGACTGGTGGATAGAACCGCAGGGTGCCTGGTACCGACCCTATGTGCTGTGGCTGATCCTGATCGTCGCCGGCATGCTGCTACAGAGTCCCCGAGATGCCGATGAGCTTTGATCTCAGCCAGTTGCTGTTGATCAGCATTGGCTACCTGATCGTCCTGTTTGGCGTGGCCTGGGCCACCGAAAACGGTCGCGTGCCGCGCGCCGTGCTGCGTCATCCCGCGGTCTACACCCTGTCACTGGGGGTCTACGCCAGCGCCTGGGCGTTCTACGGAACAGTAGGACTGGCCTATCAGTATGGTTACGGTTTTCTAACCTACTACCTCGGTGTCTGCGGCGCCTTTCTGCTGGCACCGGTGCTGCTCAACCCGATCCTGAGGATTACCCGCACCTACCAGTTGTCTTCACTGGCCGACCTGTTTGCCTTCCGCTTTCGCAGCACCTGGGCAGGGACCCTGACCACCATATTCATGCTGGTTGGCGTACTGCCGTTGCTGGCACTGCAAATACAGGCGGTGGCCGACTCGGTGCAGATCCTGACTCAGGAATCTGGCCAGGGGTCGGTTGCACTCGGGTTCTGCGTGCTGATCATCCTGTTCGCCATTCTGTTCGGAGCCCGCCATATCTCGGCACGCGAGAAACACGAAGGGCTGGTCATGGCGATTGCCTTCGAGTCACTGGTCAAACTGGTCGCTATCGGCGCCATCGGTTTGTATGCGCTCTATGTTGTATTCGACGGTCCGCAGGGACTGCAGCTCTGGCTGGATACCAATCAGGAGGCCCTCAGCACGCTGCATACACCATTGCAGGAAGGTCCCTGGCGTACCCTGCTGCTGGTGTTCTTCTCGGCGGCATTCGTCATGCCGCACATGTATCACATGGCCTTTACCGAGAACCTCAATCCGCGCGCCCTCAGCACCGCCAGCTGGGGTCTACCCCTATTCCTGCTGCTGATGAGCCTGGCAGTCCCGCCGATCCTCTGGGCAGGCCTGCATCTGGGTGTACGCACCAATCCGGAATACTTCTCGCTGGGCCTGGGCGTGGCCGGTGGTTCCGAGTGGCTCTCGCTGCTGGCCTTCGTCGGCGGCCTGTCGGCGGCCAGCGGCCTGATCATCGTCATCACCCTGGCACTGTCGGGCATGGTGCTCAATCATCTGGTGCTGCCGCTCTACCAGCCCAGCGCCGACAACAACATCTACCGCTGGCTGCTGTGGACCCGCCGCACGCTGATTGCCGCCATCATCATGGCCGGCTACGGCTTCTACCGCCTGCTCGGCGCCGAACAGGACCTGGCCAACCTCGGCATTGCCTCGTTTGTCGCCACCGTACAGTTTCTGCCGGGCACCCTGTCAGTGCTGTACTGGCCACAAGCCAACCGCCGCGGGTTCATCGGCGGCGTCGTTGCCGGCATGCTGGTGTGGGCCGTCACCCTGCTGCTGCCACTGGTCACCGAACTGCCCGGCATCACCCTGTTCGGGATGACGATGGCGTTCAATGCCGACACCTGGCACCTGGCCGCGATCTCCTCGCTGGCTGTCAACGTCGTGGTGCTGGCGCTCGTCTCGCTATTTACCCAACGCTCGGTTGAGGAGCAGAGTGCTGCCGAGGCCTGCTCGGTCGACAACGTCAGTCGCCCCCAGCGGATGCAGCTGATGGCGTCCTCGCCGCAGGAGTTTGCCCAGCAACTGGCCAAGCCGCTCGGCAACAAGACCGCCCAGCACGAGGTCGAACAGGCGCTGCGGGACCTCAAGCTGCCGTTCGACGAGCGCCGCCCCTATGCCCTGCGCCGCCTGCGCGACCGGCTGGAAGCCAACCTGTCGGGCCTGATGGGGCCGTCGGTGGCCCAGGACATCATCGAAACCTTCCTGCCGTTCAAGATGGGCCGCGACGGCTATATGACCGAGGACATCCATTTCATCGAAAACCGGCTGGAGGACTACCACAGCCGCCTGACCGGCCTGGCCGCCGAACTCGACGCCCTGCGACGCTATCACCGCCAGACACTGCAGCACCTGCCGATGGGTGTCTGCTCGCTGGCCCAGGACAATGAAATCCTGATGTGGAACCACGCCATGCAGGCGCTGACCGGCATCGACGCCGACAGCGTCATCGGCTCGCGGCTGAGCAGCCTGCCCGGCCCCTGGCGAGACCTGTTCGAGCGATTCGTCGAAGACGAGGCCTCGCACCTGTACAAGCAGAAACTGGCGGTCAATGGCCATACCCAGTGGCTCAGCCTGCACAAGGCTGCGATCGACGAGCCCGGCTATGTTGGCGGTAGCGGCCTGGTACTGCTGGTCGAGGACCAGACCGAAACCCAGATGCTGGAAGAAGAGCTGATGCATTCCGAGCGCCTGGCCTCAATCGGTCGTCTGGCTGCCGGCGTTGCCCACGAAATCGGCAATCCGATCACCGGCATCGCCTGTCTGGCGCAAAACCTGCGCGACGAATCGGAACAACCGGAATCACGCGAAGCCGCCGAGCAGATCCTCGACCAGACTCGCCGGGTCTCCCGGATCGTGCAGTCACTGGTCAACTTCGCCCACGTTGGCAGCCGCCACCAGAACCCCAACGAGCCGGTCGATCTGGCGGCCTGCACCAACGAGGCGATTCACCTGCTGTCGCTCAACCGCAGGGGGCCGGAGGTCAAGTATGTTAACCTGTGCCGACCCGAACACATGGTAGCCGGTGACGCCCAGCGCCTGGTTCAGGTCCTTATCAACCTGCTGGGTAACGCACGGGACGCCAGCACTGATGGCGACAGCATCACCATCGCCACCCAGGAAAACGAACACCAGGTACTGCTGCAAGTAGAGGATCAGGGCAGCGGCATCGACAAGGACATCATGGATCGGCTGTTCGAGCCGTTCTTCACCACCAAGGACCCAGGGACAGGTACCGGGCTCGGATTGGCACTGGTCTACTCCATTGTCGAAGAGCATTATGGCCAGATAACCATCGACAGCCCGGTCGACCAGACAACCCGGCGCGGCACTCGCTTCACCATTACCCTGCCGCGCTATAGCATGAGCGGTAACGGCGCCCCTGCCTGATGCTGTAACAGGCGCCGTCACCTGTGAGGTAACTATGTCAGACATTCTGGTTGTTGAAGACGAAGCCATCATCCGTACGGCATTGAAACGGTTGCTGGAGCGCCACCACTACCAGGTAGAGGAGGCCGGTTCGGTCAGCGAGGCCGTCGAGCGACACGATCTCGAGCGCTTCAAGCTGATCATCAGCGACCTGCGCCTGCCGGGCGAGCCCGGCACCGAACTCATCCGCCGTGCGCCGAACACGCCCGTGCTGATCATGACCAGCTACGCCAGCCTGCGCTCGGCGGTCGACTCGATGAAGCTCGGCGCTGTCGACTACATCGCCAAGCCGTTCGACCATGACGAAATGGTTGAAACCGTGCAGCGCATTATTGCCGCCGGCGACCAGCGCAAGCAGCAGAGCGGCGCGACTCCTACGCCAGAGCCGGCGCCCAAGGCCACCACGGCCAGCACCGATGGTGGTGGCCAGGATATGGGTATCATCGGCGCCTGTGACGCCATGCAGACTCTTTTCAAGCGCATTCGCAAGGTCGCGCCAACCGACTCGACCGTACTGATTCAGGGCGAGTCCGGTACCGGCAAGGAGCTGGTTGCCCGGGCCATGCATGAACAATCCCAGCGCGCCAAGGCACCGCTGATTTCAGTCAACTGCGCTGCCATTCCGGAAACCCTGATCGAGTCTGAACTGTTCGGCCATGAGAAGGGTTCCTTTACCGGCGCTACCAGCAACCGTACCGGCCTGGTCGAGGCGGCCGACGGCGGCACCCTGTTCCTTGACGAGATTGGCGAGTTGCCGCTGGAGGCTCAGGCGCGATTACTGCGGGTGCTGCAGGAAGGAGAGATTCGCAGGGTCGGCTCGGTGCAGTCGCACAAGGTCGATGTGCGTCTGGTGGCCGCCACCCACCGCGACCTCAAGACCATGGCGCGACAAGGTCTGTTCCGTGAGGACCTGTATTACCGCCTGAACGTGATCGAGTTGCGCTTGCCGCCACTGCGCGAGCGCGGCCGGGACGTGATGCTGATCGCCGAGGCGCTACTGCAGCGCGCGGCACGCAACATGAATATGGAAGGCCTGCACTTCAGCAGGGACGCAGAGCGCGCAATCCTCGCCTACAGCTGGCCGGGCAACGTGCGCGAGCTGGAGAACGCAATCGAACGTTCGGCCATTCTCTGTGATCACGAGGAAATTACTGCCGACCTGCTGGGCATTGAGCTGGATGCCGAGATCGAGCGAGCTTCCGAGGCCGCCAACGCCCTGCAAACCATGCAGAACGAAGTAACCCCCGGGCAGGAACCGGCCGAAGACCTGTCACTGGAAGACTACTTCCAGCACTTTGTACTGGAGCATCAGGACCACATGACCGAAACCCAGCTGGCACACAAGCTCGGCATCAGCCGCAAGTGTCTGTGGGAGCGTCGGCAGCGCCTGGGTATTCCGCGCAAGAAAACCGCCAGCACCTGATTTGCCCTCCCTGCAAGGCTGCCGGCAACGTGCAGCCTTCCCCTCTGGCTCTATCCAACCCTGCTCAGGGCCGTCCTTAGCCCGCCAATGTGTTACCTGTTACCGGGAAAGTTCCCGCAAAACTGTTACCGCACCCCCACACAGAGGTAACACTTTAGTCCAATTGGAGGTAACACCTTGGGGGTAACACAGGGTAGGAAAAGACAGGAAAATCACAAGTCGCTGATTTTAAACGAATTTAAAAAGTTGGCACGCGGAATGCTTTATATCTGGCACAACAACAATAAAAACCAAAACACATAACAAAAATAACATTCGACTCCACACACAATAAAAACAAGACGTGAGAGACGCAGCAAACTGATTTTTTTGGAGAATAGCAGTCGATTTGCGAACAGGATGTTCGGTTGGACAGAGAAGAATAAAAGTTGCTCAAGCAACCCACCGTCCAAAGCCAGCAGCAGGCCACTTCGAACCTAAGCTTCCAAAGCAATCCGTTTGTTTTGGACAACCCGAGATGGGTCAGTCGCAAAGCGGTGACTACCGCTTCAAACAAACAAGAAGAACAGCTCTGATAAAAACAATAATAAAAAACCATTAGGGGGAGTTAACCACTCCCCTTGAGCTTTCCCCCCTCCTGATTCTCCGTTGCCCATCCCCCTGATTTCTTACCTTTCCCGACAATTCAGGCTAGAATGCACGTCAATCGCGGCCAACAGGCTGCATGCGCGTCCGGCCCAACCGCCTGTTGCGCGACCCATTCACCAGCGCTACCGTGCAGGTCAACAGGCAGAGCGACCGCTCACGCTGATCGGCAGCCGGAACAACCAGCCCCTATGATTCGAAAGCTGTTGCAGAAAATACCCTCTCCCTTCGGCCACCCTCAGCGCCGCCGAACTACGCCGAGCATTATCCCCGCCAGCCAGCATTCGCTACGCCGTGAGCGCCTGAGCAGGCACGCGGTCAGCGTGGTTGAACGGCTGCAGCAGGCAGGCTATCAGGCCTTTCTGGTGGGTGGCTGTGTGCGTGACCTGCTGCTCGATATCACCCCGAAGGACTTTGACGTCGCCACCAGCGCCACTCCCGAGCAGGTCCGCGCAACGTTCCGCAACGCGCGCCTGATTGGCCGTCGCTTCAAGCTGGTCCACGTGCATTTCGGGCGGGAAATCATTGAAGTCGCGACCTTCCGCGCCAATCACGAAGCCGAAGCATCGGAGGAGCAGTCCCGCCAGAGCGAATCGGGCCGACTGTTGCGCGACAACGTGTACGGTACCTTCGAACAGGACGCCCAACGCCGCGACTTCACGATCAACGCGCTCTACTTCGACGTGACCAGCGGCCAGATCCACGACTTTGCCAACGGCGTGCATGATATTCGCAACCGCCTGATCCGTCTTATCGGTCAACCGGAACAGCGCTACCAGGAAGACCCGGTGCGCATGCTGCGCGCCGTACGCTTTGCGGCCAAGCTGAACTTCGATATCGAGCAACATACCGCAGCGCCCATCGAATCGATGGCACCACTGCTGCACGACATTCCTGCAGCACGCCTGTTCGATGAAAGTCTAAAGCTGCTGATGAGCGGCCAGGGCCTGGCAACCTTTGACCTGCTGTATCAATACGATCTGGTAGCGCCGCTGTTTCCGGATACCGACGACGCTATCCTTGAACGCCCTGACTACACCCTGCAGCTGGTTCGCCAGGCGCTGCGCAACACCGACGAGCGCATCGCCCAGGACAAGCCGGTTACCCCTGCGTTCCTGTTTGCAGCCCTGCTCTGGCCCGCGCTGCCCGGGCGGGTGAAGTATCTGGAGGAGCAGGGTATCCCGGCGATACCCGCCTATCAGCAGGCCGCCCACGAGCTGCTCGCCGAGCAATGCCGCCATACCGCGATTCCGAAGCGCTTCAGCATTCCCATGCGGGAAATCTGGGACATGCAGCCACGCCTGGAGCGCCGCAGCGGACGCAGGGCAGACCAGATGCTGGAGCATCCGCGCTTCCGGGCGGCCTACGACTTCCTGCTGCTGCGCGAAGCTGCCGGCGAGGAAACCGATGGCCTTGGTCAATGGTGGACACAATACCAGGACGCCAACCCCGATCAGCGCCGGCAGATGATTCGCGAGCTGGGTGACGGCAGCAAAAGCAGCGCCAAACGCGCTCGCTCGCGTCCGCGCAGAAACAAGCCGCGCAAGCCGCAGAGCAACTGATGCCGCGCAGCTATATTGCCCTGGGCAGCAACCAGGGCGACCCGGTTCAGCAGGTCCAGACCGCCTGCGGCGCGCTGCGCGAGCTGCCCCGCAGCCAGCTTGTAGCCTGCTCATCGCTATACCGCAGCGCGCCCATGGGGCCGCAGGACCAGCCAAGCTACATCAACGCGGTGCTGGCGCTGGATACCGAGCTTGAGCCAGCGGCACTACTCGACAACCTGCAACGCATCGAGCTGGAGCACGGCCGGGTACGCAAGGCCGAGCGCTGGGGCCCCCGCACCCTGGACCTGGATATCCTGCTGTACGGTGACCAACTCATCCGCACCGAGCGTCTGCAGATTCCGCACTATCACATGCATGCCCGCGCCTTCGTCCTCTACCCCCTGGCCGAGATAGCGCCCGCGCTGAAAATGCCTGACGGCACAGCGCTGGAAACGCTGCTGCAGAACTGCCCCCGCGGTGATCTGCAGGCATTGCCGTTTTTTATACAACAGCCTGGTGCGCAAACGGACTTGACACCCCCGGGCTGACACGTAGGATGCGATTCCGGTGACCAGCCAAGTGTTACCGAAATCCTGCCCGGCCAAGGCTATACTCTCGCCAGGACACCCGGCGCGAGAGCCAACCCCAACGGTGCCGAAGCGCCAAGTAACAGCCACACACTGGAATCAGTCATGCCTGACGTTACTCTGACCACGCTGAACAAACTTAAGCAAAGCGGCGAAAAGATCGTTTGTCTGACAGCCTACGACGCGACCTTCGCCCATGTCGAAAGTGAAGCCGGCGTCGAAGTCATCCTGATCGGCGACTCGCTGGGCATGGTCCTGCAGGGACACGACAGTACCCTGCCGGTCAGCGTCGCCGACATGGCGTACCACACCGCAGCCGTCAAGCGCGGCAACAAGGGTGCGCTGATCATGGCCGACCTGCCCTTCATGGCGTACGCCACCCTCGACCAGGCCCTGGCCAACAGCGCAGCGCTCATGCGCGCAGGCGCACACATGGTCAAGCTGGAGGGCGGTCGCTGGCTGGCAGACAGCATCACAGTACTGAGCCGCAACGGTATTCCGGTCTGCGCACACATGGGCCTGACGCCACAGACAGTCAACGTACTGGGCGGCTTCAAGGTTCAGGGTCGCGACGAAGCGCAGGCCCGCGCCATGGTCGAAGACGCCAAGGCGCTGGAAGCGGCCGGTGCAGCCATGCTGCTGCTCGAGTGCGTGCCGCCGGCGCTGGCCAACGCGATTACTGCTGCGGTCAGTGTTCCGGTTATTGGCATCGGTGCCGGCAGTGGCACCGATGGCCAGGTACTGGTGGTCCACGACATGCTCGGACTGTCGCTCAGCGGACGCATGCCGCGCTTCGTGAAAAACTTCATGGCTGGTCAGCCCGACATCCCGTCGGCCATCCGCGCCTACGTCGAAGCAGTCAAGAAGGTCGAATTCCCAGCAGCCGAACACGAGTTCTGAGCCCATGAACACCCTGCATACCATTGCGCAAGTGCGCGCTGCGGTTAGTCGTGCCCGCCAGGAAGGCAAGCGAATCGGAATGGTTCCCACCATGGGTAACCTGCACGCTGGCCACATTGCGCTGGTCGAGAAGGCGCTGCAGCGCACCGACTACGTGGTCGTCAGCATTTTCGTCAACCCGATGCAGTTCGGGCCCGGTGAAGACCTGGACAGCTATCCACGGACCCTGGCCGAAGATCAGAAAAAACTGCTGGAGGTCGGAGCCCATCTGGTATTCGCCCCCAGCGCGAGCGAGATGTACCCCGAGGGCATGGACGGCCACACCCGGGTGAGCGTGCCGGTGGTTTCGGAAGGATTATGCGGAGCCAGCCGCCCAGGCCACTTCGAGGGTGTGGCGACCGTTGTCAGCAAGCTGCTGAACATCGTCGGCCCCGATGTCGCCGTGTTTGGTCAGAAGGACTACCAGCAGCTCGCGGTCATTCGCAAGATGGCGCAGGACCTCTGTCTGCCGGTGAAGATCATGGGGCATCCGACCATACGTGCCGAGGACGGCCTGGCGCTGTCCTCGCGCAATGGCTACCTGACCGCAGAGCAGCGCGCCGTTGCGCCGCTGCTGCAGCGGACCCTGCAGCAGATTGCAGCGCAGGTGACCTCGGGGCGTACCGACTATGCGCAGATCATCAACGAGGCCAGTCAGCAGCTGAGTGCCGCCGGCATGCGCCCGGACTATCTGGACCTGCGAGATGCAAGCAACCTGTCACCGGTAACCGATCAGACCCGCGATCTGGTGGTGCTGGCCGCCGCCTACCTCGGCACCACACGCCTGATCGACAACCTCGAATTCAGCCGCTCCTGAGCGGCTGTCCCCTCTCTTTTGCGGGCCCATGGCCCGCCGATTTGACGCCCGCCTCTCATACCAAAGAAGGGTTGTCTTGCCCCCCTCTGATGGCCGACGCTAAATGGCCTAGACTGATCGCACAGCCCCAACGGCTTTGTCGGTCCGGAATCTCTGCTGCAGCACCGGAATGACCCTCTTCAGGGCCGGCTGACAAGAGACTGCCTGAATTCAATAACAAGAGGGGAATACCCATGTACGCAATCGAAAACCACAAGGTGTCCGAGTCCGCTCGCGCGCATACCCACCTGGATGACGCGACCTATCAGCGTATGTACAGGCAGTCGCTTGAGCAGCCCGACCAGTTCTGGGCCGAGCAGGCCGAACGCTTTCTGACCTGGGACAAGCGCTGGAGCAAGGTACACGAAAGCGATCTGAGCAAAGGTCAGGCTGCCTGGTTTATCGACGGCAAGCTCAACGTCAGCGTCAACTGCATTGACCGCCACCTGGCCGAGCATGGCGACGAGATCGCCATTATCTGGGAAGGTGACGACCCGAGCCAGGATGCCCGCATCAGCTACCGCGAACTGCACGACAAGGTCTGCCGCCTGGCCAACGTGCTGAAGGCGCGCGGTGTCAGCAAGGGTGACCGTGTCTGCCTGTACATGCCGATGATCCCCGAAGCGGCCTACGCCATGCTGGCCTGCGCGCGTATCGGTGCGGTTCACTCGGTGGTCTTTGGTGGCTTCTCGCCGGACGCACTGCGTGACCGTATTCTCGATGCCGACTGCCGTGCAGTCATTACCGCCGACGAGGGCGTGCGCGGAGGCAAGACCGTCCCGCTGAAGGTCAACGTCGAAAAAGCGCTGAAAGACTGCCCCGACGTCCACACTGTGATAACCGTCAAGCGCACCGGTGCTGACGTTGCCTGGGATGAAAAGCGTGACGTCTGCTACACCGAAGCGACCAGCGCTGCGAGCAACCAGTGTGCGCCAGAACCGATGGACAGCGAAGACCCGCTGTTTATCCTTTACACCTCCGGCTCCACCGGCAAACCCAAGGGCGTGCTGCACACCACCGGCGGCTATCTGCTGATGGCGGCAATGACCCACTACTACGTGTTCGACTATGTGCCGGGCGAGGTCTACTGGTGTACGGCTGACGTGGGCTGGATCACCGGCCATTCCTATATCGTCTACGGCCCGCTTTGCAACCGCGCGACCACCGTGCTGTTTGAAGGCGTACCGACCTACCCGGATGCATCCCGCTGCTGGCAGGTGATCGACAAGCACCAGATCAACATCTTCTACACCGCGCCAACCGCTCTGCGCGCACTGATGGCCAAGGGCGATGAGCCGGTCAAGTCGTCCTCGCGCGCCAGCCTGCGCCTGCTCGGCAGCGTCGGCGAGCCGATCAACCCGGAAGCCTGGGAATGGTATTACCACGTGGTCGGCGAGCAGCGTTGCCCGATTGTCGATACCTGGTGGCAAACCGAAACCGGCGCTGCCATGATCACTCCGCTGCCGGGCTGTACCCTGCTCAAGCCGGGTTCGGCCACCCGCCCGTTCTTCGGCGTCGAGCCGGCCCTGTACGACCCCGAAGGCAACGAACTGGAGGGACCAACCAGCGGCAACCTGGTAATCAAGCGTTCCTGGCCGAGCCAGATCCGTACCGTTTACGGTGACCACCAGCGCCTGATCGACACCTACTTCAACACCTACAAGAACGTCTACTTCACCGGTGACGGCGCCCGCCGCGATGAAGACGGCTACTACTGGATCACCGGCCGGGTCGATGACGTGCTCAACGTCTCCGGTCACCGTATCGGCACCGCCGAAGTGGAAAGCGCACTGGTGCTGCACGACGCGGTCGCCGAAGCGGCCGTAGTAGGCTGCCCGCACGACATCAAGGGCCAGTGCATCTACGTCTATGTCACCCCGATGAACGGCGTTACCCCAAGCGAGGAGCTGGTCAAGGAACTGAAGGCCTTCGTGGCCGATCAGGTTGGTGCCTTTGCCCGCCCCGAGTTCATGCAGTGGGCTCCAGGCCTGCCGAAGACCCGTTCGGGCAAGATCATGCGCCGCATTCTGCGCAAGATCGCCTGCAACGAACTCGACAGCCTTGGCGACACCTCGACCCTGGCCGATCCGGCGGTTGTACAGGATCTCATCGCCAACCGCATCGAGCACGCCTGACGCGGTTCGTCGCCCTGGTACTGCACTAATGCTGTACCAGGGCCGAGACAACTTGTCTGGAGTAGGGCGCCCCTCTATGCTTGTGCACTCGAAAAACAGTGCCTGCATAGAGGAGCCCGTTCATGCAAGAGGTCGTGATTGTTGCCGCCACCCGTACCGCCATCGGCAGTTTCGGGGGCCAGTTTGCCAAGGTACCCGCCCATGAGCTGGGTGCTACCGTTATCCGCCGCTTGCTCGACGAAACCGAAATCGATCCGGCTTCGGTTGACGAGGTCATCTTCGGCCAGGTTCTGACCGCAGGCTGCGGCCAGAATCCCGCTCGCCAGGCTGCTATCCACGCCGGCCTGCCGCACAGCGTTCCCTCTCTGACCCTGAACAAGGTCTGTGGCTCCGGCCTCAAGGCATTGCATCTGGCCGCTCAGGCCATCCGCTGCGGCGATGCCGAAATCATGATCGCCGGTGGCCAGGAGTCCATGAGCCTGTCGCCGCACATCATCCCGACCTCCCGCACCGGTCAGCGTATGGGTCATGGCCAAATAATCGACACCATGATTCAGGACGGCCTGTGGGATGCGTTCAACAACTATCACATGGGCATTACCGCCGAAAACCTGGTCGAAAAGTACGGCATCAGCCGCGAGGAGCAGGACGCCTTCGCCGCCGCCTCCCAGCAGAAAGCGGTTACCGCACGCGATACTGGCGTATTCGATCAGGAAATCACTCCGGTGAGCATTCCCCAGCGCAAGGGCGACGCCCTGCTGATCACCCAGGATGAGCAACCCCGCGCCGGTACCACTGCCGAAAGCCTCGCTGCGCTCAAGCCTGCATTCAAGAAAGACGGCAGCGTTACCGCCGGCAACGCCTCCAGCCTGAACGATGGCGCCGCTGCAGTGCTGATGATGAGCGCCAGCAAGGCCGCCGAGCTGGGCCTGCCGGTGCTGGCCCGCATCGCCTCCTACGCCAACGCCGGCGTTGATCCGGCGATCATGGGCATTGGCCCGGTTTCAGCCACTCAGCGCTGCCTGGCCAAGGCCGGCTGGCAGGTTGCCGATCTGGATCTGATCGAAGCCAACGAGGCATTCGCGGCTCAAGCCCTGGCTGTCGGCAAGGAACTGCAGTGGGACGCCAGCAAGGTCAACGTCAACGGCGGTGCCATCGCACTGGGTCACCCGATCGGCGCCTCCGGCTGCCGTGTACTGGTGACTCTGCTGCACGAAATGCTGCGCCGCGACGCCAAGAAAGGCCTGGCGACGCTATGCATCGGCGGCGGCCAGGGCGTTGCTCTGGCGCTCGCCCGCGACTGATCCCCCTTCCGGCGGCGCCTTTCAGGGCGCCGCACTTTTGCTCATCACTTATCTACACTGAACTGATCCGGGTCGGTCCGGTCATAGCCTGCGCGGCCTTACCGTCACGGAAAGTCGCACGGGCCTGCGCCGCGCATCCGCCTGATTTGACGTTCAACCACACGAGCCCTGCATGGACAGCCAGACCAATCACTCTGCCTCCGCGCCAGCCGCTGTTTTTCTCATTGATGGCCTGCGCACGCCCTGGGTCAACGCCGCAACGCTGCAGACCAGCGGCTTTGGTCTGCTCGACCTGGCGCTGCAGTGCGGCGCACCGCTGCTGCTGCGCTGTGCGGTTCCTGCGCACCGGCTGGACAGCCTGATTCTCGCGGCGGACGGCGCATCTCAGGTACACCCCCTGCGCAAACGCCTGCGGCTGGACAGCACGACCGAGCTGTATCAATGCAGCCATGGCCTCTCGGCAGTTGCGCTGGCCAGCCAGCAGATTCGCAGCGGCGACGCCGACCTGGTGCTGGTCATCAGCGCCGATCGGCAAGCCGCACCCCAGGAGCCACTGCTGACGTCCGCCAAGCGCACAGCGCGCATGTTCGATATACAGGATGAAGACGCCAGTGCCTTCGCTGAAGCCAGTCGCCTGCGCGCTGACGATGCCGAACAGGGCGGACTCACTGCCCGTCACCGTGTAACCCTGTTCGATAGCCAGGGGCGCACGCACAACGAAGACCAGGCGAACGCAGTGGCGGGTGCCTGCGCCCTGCTGCTGGCCTCAACGGCGGGACTGCAACAGCTGAAACGCGCGCCGCTCGCCCAGCTCGGAGCCGGCACGCATGCCCAGGCACCGTCTGACTACCCGACGCTGGCACCCTTGCTGGCGTCCACACGCCTGCTGCGCCAGCAGCGGTTGTCGCTCGACGATATCGATCAATGGGAGCTGCCGGAGTCGCCTGCACTGGCACTGCTGAGCCATCTGGCCGCCTGGCAGGATGCCGATTTCTGCCGCCGTCAGCTTGAGCTGGAACAGCCCGTCGGCCGTCTGGACCCGTGCAGCCTCAACGTTCACGGCGGCAGTCTCGCCCTCGGCACACTGAGCGCGGGTGACGGCTGCCGCCAGGTGCTGCAGCTGGCGGACAGCCTGCAACGTCATGCGCTTTGCCGCGGCATCGTTTGCGATCAGCACGCCGACGGCCACGCGCGGGCACTGCTGATCAGCTACCCACAGGAGACCAGCGCATGACCGAGGCGAGCAACCCGCTCACGCTGCGCGAACGCGAGCTGGGGCCGTTCAACTATCTGGAACTGCAGCACCCTGCCCAGTCCACCTGGCGCCACTGGCGCCTGCGCCGGGACGAACGCAACGTAGCCTGGTTGCTGTTCGACCACGCCGACAGCAACGCCAACCTGCTCTGCGTGGCGGCGATGACCGAGCTGGGCGACGTGCTGGCCAGCCTGCGCCGCGACATGCCGGCTGCGCTGGTCATACGTTCGGCCAAGCCGTCCGGGTTCTGCATGGGCGCTGATCTGAAAGACTTCCGCCAGCTCGACAACGAAGCCGATGCGGTGCGGCAACTGGTCGACGCCCACCTGCTGGCCCAGCAACTGATCGACCTGCCCTGCCCGACCCTGGCTGTGCTGCATGGCGAGACCCTGGGCGGCGGGCTGGAGCTGGCGCTGTGCTGCGACATGCGGCTGGCAACGCCGGACACCCGCACCGGCCTGCCGGAAATTCGAGTTGGACTGCATCCCGGGCTGGGCGCTACCGCACGCTTGCCCGACCTGATCGACCCGATGCTGGCGATGCGCATGATGCTGACCGGCAAGGCGCTTAGCGCCGAACAAGCCCACAAGGCAGGGCTGCTTGACCAGGTCGCTGCCGAGCACAAGCTCAGGCCGCTGATCTACGATGCCCTCAACGGCCGGCTGGAGCTGCGGCGCCGTAACCTGAAAGCGCGCCCGTTCCGGCTGAACTGGGTGCGCCGACTGGCCGCACTGGCCATGCGCCGTCAGGCCGGCGCCAAGGCCGACCCGCGCCACTACCCGGCGGCTGAGGCCCTGATCGAGCTCTGGCAGCGCCACGGCGGCCAGCCCGACCTGCTGCTGCACCGGGAGATCTATTCCTTCGCGCGCTTGCTCAATAGCCCGACCAGCCGCCACCTGATTCAGTTGTTCTTCCAGCGCCAGCGCCTCAAGGAGCTGGCCGCCGGCAAGGAAAGCCGTCGCCTGTCCCAGCTGCATCTGATCGGCGACAGCGAAGACGGTATTCAGCTTGCGGCACTGGCGGCGCTGGCCGGCCTGCGCGTCAGCGTTGGCGGCTCGGCAGCCAGCATGAGCGCCTGCATCGGGCAGATCCGCCGGCTGGCCCGCGGCGACGCACAGCGCCAGCAGGCGCTGGACGCGCTGGTTTTTGATCCGCAGCACCACGGGGTGGCGCTGGCCGATGCTGTGATCGACGGCCAGCAGGCGGATATGGAGCAGCGCCGCGCGCAACTGCAAACACTGGAAACCAGCCTGCGCCCGCAGGCCCTAGTGCTCAGCTTCGCCGATCCGGTAGAGCCGCTGCGCGCCGCACTCGGCGATGCCGGCCGCCTGCTGGGCCTGCGCTTCGCTTCGCCAGAGCGCGGCGCCCTAGTCGAGATTGCCGCGCATAGCACCAGCCGCACTATCAGTCAGCAGCACGCCCGTCAGCTGGTCGGCCAGCTAGGCTGTCTGCCGCTGCCGGTCAGCAGCCAGCCGGGTCTGTTGTTGCGCCGGGTGCTGGCACCCTGGCTGCTGGAAGCCATGTTGCTGCTGGAGGAAGGAGCCAGCGCCGACGCCATCGAACAGGCGGCCCTGGCGTTCGGCTGCCCCCAAGGCCCGCTGGCAATTGCTGAGGGATGGGGCCTGAGCCACTGCCTGGCCCTGTTCGAGCGCCTGCACGGCGAACGCGACACCCCCTTGTCGGAGCCCCCTGCCATCCTGCGCAACAGCGTCGAGCAGGGGCGCACATCGTTGCTTGCCCCCAAACGGCGCCGTTGGAAAACCGGCAAAACCCGGTCAGCCAAACTCAGCGCCGACCAGGGCGAGCGGTTGCTGCTCAGCCTGCTCAATAGTGCGGTACGCGCCTGCCGTCAGGGTATTGTCAGCGACGCGGACATGCTGGATGCAGCTCTGGTGCTGGCAGGCTATTTCCCGCCGTTTCGCGGCGGGCCGCTTTGTCACGCACGCGAAACCGGACATGCGGCGATCGTGCAGCGCCTGCGTGAGCTGAGTAACGATCTCGGCCCCCGCTTTGCGCCGGACCCGGGCTGGCAACCGGTGGTCGAAGACGCGGCCCCTGGGGAGCCTTTACAGGCCGGGTAGCGGCTGGGTCTGCTGCTCGGCCCGGCGGAGCTTCTGCTGCATCTCGGCGCGCATCTTCTCGGCCAGCGGTGCGTCCAGCAAGCGGCGCAGAAAGGTCGGATTCAGGCCCTTGCTGTGGCAGTAGCGGAACACCTCATTGATGCTGGGGAAGGCCGTATCACCCGGGGTTACGGCTAGCGTCTGTCCGACGCAGACGACACCTTCGTTGAGCACCCGCGCGTAGGCCCCACAGCGTTCGGCTTGCACGAACGCCTTGGCAAAACGGCTGTCGCCCACCCGCGCCGCCAGCGTTGAACAGGGAATCCGCGGCGCAGTGATTTCCAGCAACAACTCGCCGATGCGCACACGGTCGCCGATGCGCAGCTCCGGCCACCAGTGCGAGAGAGTCAGGTTCTCGCCAAAAAAGCCGGGCTCAAGCGGCCGCTGCAGTTGTTCGCTCCACCAGTCGATGTCCTCCTGACTGTAGAGGTAGACCGCCTGATCGGGGCCGCCATGGTGCTTGAGGTCGGCAATAAAATCCCCGGCAATGCCGCCGGCACCGATCAGCACTTCGCCGCTGCGGGCCTGTTTGAAATGCCCGGTACGGGTTAAACGCGTACCAATGCGCAGTGCCTGCGGCTCGGCGGCATTGATCGACAGCAGGGTAACGGCGGTTTCAGTCATGATGGGCGCTCATCCGGCGTGGGAAAGCCCCCAGTCGAGCGGATATGCCCCAGTGCTGTCAACCACGGCGCGCCAGATAGCCCCGCGCCAGAAACAGAAAATGCGCGCTGCCGATCAACGGCAGGACCACTAGCATCAGATTGGCAGCCGGCGATAACGTCCAGTGACTATAGAAGGTCAGCAGGCTGGCCACACCCAGCAACAGCATGATCACGATGGCCCGGGGCGAAGCCACTTCACGCGTCGGCACAACCACCTTGGACACCAGCTGGATCAGAGCCCAGAGGCCGCACAGCCCACCAAGCAGTAACAACGTAAGCAGCCAGGCGAAGGGTTTGTCCGCCTCGTTGGCAAAGGCCATCGGCAGCATCAGCACACCTAGACCAATCAGCACCACCAGGCTGCCAAAACACACTACGGCCTCAAGCAGGTACCCTCTGCCACTGGAACGCAGCAAGCGTCGAACGGCACTCTCTCTCATGCGCCAGATACTCCCGATCCTGCAGCTGTCTGTATCAGCGCAGAAAGCACAAGACATGTTCCGGACATAGGCTGGGCCTGCAACTCGTCAGTGATAATGCAATGCACGGTAACGCCGCCGCGCTTGCCTGTCGACCCGCGCAACCGATGCCGGATCGCAGGCGCCCAGCGTCAGTACGTTCTGCCGTCCTGCCGCCAGGGTCAGATGGTTGGGCGCGCTGAATTCTGCCGGGGCACGCACGCCGTCATCTTCCCAAAAGCAGACAGGGCAGATTTCATAGCCGCTTTCACTGCTCAGGCTGAAATAATCACAGCACGGGCAGGGAAACATCGGCTCAGCCTCACCGTCGACCTGCTGGACGATCATGCCGCGTTCGCTCAACGCCTCACGCAGATAGCTGTTGGTCACGCCATACAAATCCTCAACCAGACTGGCCTGTACCAACGGGTCCAGCTGGCTGTCGTTCGGGTTGGCAGGCTCAACGCCGCGACATACCAGCGCTCTTAGCGTGTCAGGCAGGGCAGCCACCTGCGGATCACCCTCACAGAAGCCGCAGAAGAACCAGAAGGCAACAACCTCGGCACGCTCTGATGGGGCCATTTGCGCCATCATCAACCTGGCCAGTTGTGCTTTTGCCTGCTCTCGCTGCATCGGTTTTCTCCATGGCACGCTTTCCCACTTCAAAGCGTAGCAGGCGCACACCATCAGATTCCGCCGGCTGCGCCTCGATACAACGCATCATGCCCATGGCGCGCCTCCAGCCCCTGCCGCACGGCTCGCGCCAGACCTTTGACCACCAGAGCGTAAGACTGATCAATCAGGCGCTGCAGCTCGCCCTCAGGCAGGCTGCCGTCGTTACGGACCGTATTCCAGTGGCGCTTGTTCATGTGATATCCGGGACTGACCGCAGCAAACAGGTCACGCAGGCCGACCGCCTCTTGCGGATCGCACTTGAGATTGATGCACTCGCAACCGGCCCGCTGGAACACCAGCGCAAACAGCTTGCCTTGAACCCTGAAAACCTGGGCCTGCGGACCGAACGGATAGGCCTCCTCGGCCTCGGGTTTGCTGCTCAGGTAGCCTTGCAAGTCCATCTGCGCCCCTTGTTGGCTAGTGTGGGTCAGTCGTTAATTTGGGAATGTGCAGGGTGAAGCAGGTGCCCTGCGGAGAGGACACAAAGTCAATCCGTCCGCCCATGCCCTCGATCAGCCCGCGGGCAATGGCCAGCCCCAAACCTGTTCCCCCTGTCTTGCGACGGCTGGAACCGTCAGCCTGGGTGAATCGATCGAAAACCCGGGCCTGAAACGCCGGCGGAATGCCATCGCCCTGGTCGGTAACACTGACGCGCCAGGTACGCTCATGCTCATCGGAATGCACAGCAATACTGACCGCTGAGCCAGCCGGGGAGAACTTCACCGCATTGGACAACAGATTATCCAGCACCTGACGGAATCGGGTGGCATCCACCCGGACCCAGGCTTGCGGGCAGGGATTGTCGTAGATCCAGCGGATTTCATGCTGCGCCGCGTAGCCGGCGTTTTCCTCAATCGCCGCCTCCAACAGTGCACTCAGTCGCAGCGGCTGCATATCCAGAGGCAGTTGTCCGGCCGCCAGCTTGTCGATATCAAGCAAATCACTGATCAGCCTCAGCAGGTGCTCGGCATTGCGGCGCGCCACCGCAACCAGGTCCTGAGCCTTGTCGGAGAGCTCCCCCACGACCCCGCCAGCCAGCAGGCTGAGGGTACCGATAATACTGGTCAACGGTGTGCGCAATTCATGATTGACCGTTGAGACAAAGTCGTTCTTGAGGCGCTCGTTCTCGGCCCGCATGGCCTCACGCTCGCGCTGCTGGGCAATGGCATTGCCCCACGCATAGCCCAGCAGCAGCAGAATCAGCGCCAGACCCGCGTACAGAGTCCAGTGCCGCAGTTGCACACCCGCCGCCGGTTGGCGGTTCTGGAGGACCAGTCGCCAGGTCACGCCGGGCAAGTGAATGGGCATGCTCTGCTGCACCTCATCTGCGACCAGCGCGTCACCCCAGATCGGTACCACCTGCCCATCGGGCTCGACGCGCTGCAACTGAATGTGCAGATCCTGCCAGCGTGGCTCGGTTTCCAGCATGCCCAGTACCAGATCAGCATTGATCACGGTGCTGACCAGCCCCCAGTAGCGGTCATCCATGAATACCGGGACCCGATAGAGCAGCGCCTGCCCGCCCTGCACCAGCTGCAGTGGCCCAGCCAGCACGGGTGTGCCAGTCTGCATCATCCGCTCAACGGCGGGCCATTGGGCCGGGGTTTTGCGATAATCGAGCCCAAGGGCGGCCTCATTGCCGGCAAGGGGATAGATCAGCGCAATACGATTATCCGGCGCAATACCAATGTTACGGATATCGGTAGCACCGGCCAGCATGCTGGCAAGCCAGCCCTCGATGGACTGCCGGTCCGACATGCCCTTCTGACTGTGCAAAAAAAACACCAGGCCACGCGTCAGATAGATGCCATCGAGTAACCGGGTCTCGAGCGTGCTGCGCACATCAGAAGCGCGGATGATCAGATCATGCTGGACCTGTTCGCGCTCAAGCGTGCGCCATTGCCAGACCAACAGTTCAATGGCGAGCACACCCAGCACAGCCAGGAGCGAGAGGCTGACAAGCAAACGGCGAAAGCGCCTTTCCAGCCGCCACCAGGTCATGGTTTACCCACCAACAGCCCTGGACAGAGGCCAAGACTCCCAAGATCAGACCTGCGGAATTGAATAAACGGCATGCAGCAGATTTCCGTCAAAATGGGTAGTCCGTACTGTAAGCTGAAACGTACCGCTGCGCTTGGCCCTATCGCAGGGTACGACGCCAGCGGGCAGGTGTTGTCCCGGTCCAGCGACGAAAAGCCCTGTTCAGGGCACTCTGCTCGGAAAACCCAAGCAAGAGCGCAACCTCACCGAGTTGCAGCGTCGAGTCTGCCAGATAGGCTTCAGCAAGCCGCTGCCGGGTGCGATCGAGCAAACTCCGCCAAGTCAGGCCGCGCTGCTGCAGACGACGTTGCAGGGTTCGTGCAGACAGACACAGCTCCTCGGCAACGAGCTCTAACCCAACCTCACCCTCCGGTAGCCGACGCACCAGCGCCCGCTGCAGTGCGCAATCAAAGGCATCCGCTCCAGGCAGCGCCAGCAGCAGAGCCCTGGCCTGTTGATCCAGCTGCTCGCGCACGTCCGGATCACTGTGCGGCAGTCGGCAGGCCAGCCAACTGACTGGCAATGCGACCTCGGTAGCGGCAGCGTCAAATACGACCTCACAGCCAAAAAAGGCGTCATAGGCCGCGCGCGAACGAGCATCAGGCGCGGGAAAGACAAATCCGACCCGCGCCACAGCCGAAACCTCCGGCAGCAGCCGTCGCAGAAAACTGACCAGCGCTGCAATGGCTACGGTATCGGCCGAGGCCCCGGTACTGGCATCAGCATCCCAGCAGAGCACCACCAGCTCACCCTGCACGCGTACACGAACCAGTTGCTGACCGTAGAACAGCTGCTCATAGCGCTGGTAGACCTGCAATGCCTCGCCCAGCGTATGGCTGGCAAGGCTCAGGTAGCCAAGTACGCCGACATGCCGCGGCCGAACTTGCGCGCCTATCTCCAGCGCCGGCACAACCGCCGTTGCAGGCAGCATACTGGCGCGCTCCAGCAGTTGCTGCCAGAGTGCCAGAGGCACCGCCTCGTCCTGACGCCGACTATCCAGCAGCAGGCGCAAATCCGGGGCGGGGAACTGGTAAAGATCAAGCCAGTCAGTCAGCAGCTGTATCCAGCCGCCGGTGACCCGCATGGGCATGGCCATGGTGATTCCTGTTGGCGTATTGGGTCAAAAATGCAGCATATCTGGTCAATATTCAAGCGGCGCTATGGCGCATCATCACATTCGATAGCACCTGGAGGGGATGATGGAACGCCTTTATGACAGCTTTGCCCAGGTGCTCGCAGACAGCGGCCTGACGACCCTGCTGAACGCTCTGCCCGCCTGGCTGGCATTCGATGAGCGCCAGCTGATATTCGTCCTGGCGACGCCGGTGTTCATCGGCGTATTCGTCTGGGAGTACCTTAAAATCCGCCACGACCACAGGCTGGTCGACACCCGGGAGTCCGTGCGCAACTTCATGCTCGGAGCCGGATACCAGACGACAGAGTTACTGTTCGCCGGCCTGATTGCCTTCCCGGTTCACGCACTGGCCTACCAGCATCGCCTGTTCGATATTCCGCTGACCTTCACTACGGCAGTTCTGCTCTGGGTGCTGACCGACCTGTGCTTCTACTGGATGCATCGCAGCTCCCACCGAATACGCTGGTTTTGGGCCGCACACGTGACCCACCATTCCAGCGAGCGGATGAACTTCTCCACCGCCATGCGCCAGAACGCGACCAATATCTTCAACGGCGGCTGGCTGTTCTATGTGCCGCTATCGCTGCTGGGCTTCAACCCCGTATGGATCGGCGTCTGCTATGCCCTGTCACTGGTGTATCAGTTTTTCATCCATACCACCCTGATCGGCAAGCTGCACCCGGCTATCGAGTATGTGTTCAACACGCCGAACCACCATCGGTTTCATCACGCCCGCAACCCCGGTTACATCGATACAAACTACGGTGGTGTCTTCATTCTCTTTGACCGGCTGTTTGGGACATTTGCCAGCGAGCGCGACGATCAGCCGATCGAGTACGGCATTACCCGACCTGTCTGCAGCAACAGTCTGTTGGTCAACTGGCTGCACGAATACCGCGACATCGCCCGCGACATGCGCAAACCGGGCACGCTTTGGCAGCGCCTGCAACATCTCTGGCGCCCGCCGGAGTGGGAGCGCACCCATCGCGAGGAGTGATGGCAGACGCGTATACTCCGCGACCATGAAACTCGACCGATTTATCAGCAATAACACGCCCCATAGTCGGCAGACCGCGCGCCTGCTGATTGCCAGCGGCCGGGTAACCGTTGCCGGTAAGCAGGTCTTTGACCCGCGTTTTGAGGTCGACCAGTTCGTGGCTATCTGTCTGGAAGAACAGCTGCTGCAATACCGTCCTGCATTGTTCTTCATGTTGCATAAACCGGTCGGCTACCTGAGCGCCACCCGCGACCCGCAGCACCCAACCGTGCTGGAGCTGTTTCCTGCCGAGCTGCGCGCGGAGCTGCATATCGGTGGCCGCCTGGATCGCGGCTCCAGCGGACTGCTGATTCTGACCAACGACGGCAGCTGGTCGAGGCGGCTGACAGAGCCCAGGATAAAGCTGCCCAAGACCTATCACGTCACGACACTGCGGCCCATCACCAGCGACACCGCCGAGCGTTTTGCTGCCGGGATCTACATGACCACCGAGCAGCTGACCACCTCACCGGCGCAACTGGAGCAGCTCGGTGCACGAGAATGCCGGCTAACCATCTACGAAGGCCGCTATCACCAGATCAAGCGAATGTTTCATGCCGTTGGCAATCAGGTGGCTACCCTGCACCGCGAAAGCATGGGCGCGATTCACCTCGACCCTGCGCTACGGCCAGGGCAGTACAGGGCCCTCACCGCTGCGGAAGTCGCCTCGGTCGATCAACCGGCCACCGGCCTTAGATCCTCGTAGCAGCCCGGCACAAAGCGCGGCGTGCATAGTGCCAAAAACACCAGCACCTGCTCGCCGACGCAGCGGATACGCTGCGGGCAGCCCGCCGGGATGACCACCACATCACCGGCGCCCACCAGCCGGGCCGGCTGATCTGCCAGTTCGACCAGCCCCTCACCTGCCTCGATCAGATAACGTTCGGTCACCCCGTGCAACCGATGCCAGCGAGTCTGCCCGCCCAGCGGCAGGCGCGCGCGAGCCACCGACAACAGCGGATCATCCGCCGCATTGGACAGTTCATGGATATAACAGCCTTCGTCAAAGTAATACTCGGCTGCGGGATCGTAACGACGAATCAATGGCTGCATCAGCCCTCCAATGGATAACGCGCTAGGACCGAGTAGCGCGAGCCACCGGAGCCAGGATCGCTGTTGAACAGGCAAAGCTCTTTCGCCTGCCAGGGCGACGACAGCAAGCCCCGCCGACGCTGGAGGAAACCTTGCAGAGGCCCGCTGCCCGGGCCGCAGCGCGCCAGCGTGACATGCGGCACAAAGCGCTGCGGATCGGCGGCGCACCAAGGGGCGATCAGCTCGTCGACCTGCTCACGCAGCGCCTGCAGCGGCGCTGGCGCAAGCACGCCAGCCCAGAGAATACTTGGCCGTTGCGGCGAGCCGAAATAGCCGACTCCGCCGAGCTGAAGTAAAAACGCCGGCGCATCAAGCGCAGCCAGCGCCGATGTCAACTCGGCCACCTGCAGATCTTGCACATCACCGATGAAACGCACCGTCAAATGCAGCTGCGCAGCCGTCTGCCAGCGCAAGGAAACAATCGGCTCCCGCAGAGCCAGTAACTGCTGACACTGATGTTCAGGCAACTCCAGACCAAGAAACAGGCGCGGCATCAATTTCCTCCACTAGCTCTTTCCCTCTCAATGTAGCCGCTCGTCGGCACAGCCGGCAATTGATTGACACAGTCAACCAAAACAAACATAGTTGACAAAATCAACTTAATTACAGCCAAATCGATGCAACGCCCATCACTCAGCCACGCTCTGCAGCAAGTCGCTCACGCCTATCGAAGCCACATGGTGCAAACCATCCGTGACGCCAATCTGCCGTTGCCCGGCACCCATGTCCGCATTCTCAAGGCAGTGTGCTATGTGGAGGCTTGTACCGCCCGGCGCATCGCCCAGCGCATGCGCCGTGACAAGGCACAGATCACCCGCGTACTCAATGATCTGCTTGAAGCAGGACTGATCAGCAAGGCCTGCAACCCGGCAGACAAACGCAGCCAGTTGCTGCACCCAACCCCGGCAGGCGAGGCAATGATGCAGCGCATTCAGGAACTTGAGCAGCAAACGCTTACACGCATGACCCGTGACCTGACCCAAGCAGAGGTCGAGCACTTTATCCGTATCGCCTGGCATATGACCCAAAACCTGGAAGGCGACCTGCCACCAGACAGCTGATTGGAGAATTATCCATGGCCAAACCCGCACCACGGACCCTGCAGGTCCTCCGCAAGCAGCCAGTGACTCGCAACATGCTGCGAGTCACCCTCGGTGGAGAAGGCATGCAAGCCTTCCCGGATGCCCAGGCCGGCGCTTATATCAAACTGATTTTCCCGGCGACCGCCACCCAGCCCCAACGGATGCGTACCTATACCGTGCGCGCCCAGCGTCCAGGCGAGATTGATGTCGACTTTGTCCGCCATGCCGACGGCGGTCCGGCCTCAAGCTGGGCCGAGCAATGCAGCCCTGGCGATACCATCCTGATTGGCGGGCCTGGGCCGCGCAAGCCACTGCTGCAGGACGCCGACGGATTTGTTGTAGTCGGTGACATGACTGCCCTGCCGGCTATCAGTGTCAATCTGGAGTCCCTGCCGGTCAGCGCCTGCGGAGTCGCGGTACTGGAAGTGATCGATCCGGCGGATATTCAGCCATTGAACGCGCCAACCGGTATCGCGCTGAACTGGCTGGTCAACCCCGAGCCCGGCAGCAACCCTGCGGCACTGGTGGAGCGTCTGCGCCAGATAGACTGGCCGGCAGGTCGCGTGAATGTATGGGCCGCGTGCGAATTCGCCAGCATGCGTGCATTGCGCCAATTCCTGCGAGAGGAACGCCAAATCGTCCGCAGCGACCTGTACATCTCCAGCTACTGGAAGCATGGCGCCAGCGAAGACCAGCACAAGCAGGAAAAGCGGGTCGATGCCGAACAGGACACCCGATACTCCGAATGAGGCTGCAGCCGGTGCAGCAGCGCCAGCTCGATTTCCGGCGTGACCGGTTGCAGGCGTAGCCCATCAACGCGCTGCCCGGTCGCCACGCTGCGCCAGGGTTTCCACACAGTGATCGATAAAAGCACGCACCGGCGGCAGCATGCCGCGGGGCGTGGTGAAGACCATGTGAATCTGGCCTTCCAGTGCATGCCATTGGGGCAGGATGTGAACCAGCCGGCCTGAACGAACCTCCGGCTCGCAAATATGTTCAGGCAACAACACCACGCCCTGACCGGCGACTGCCGCCTCGCATATCAGCTGCAGATCACCACAACTGAAATGCGGAGCATGATGAAGATCGCAGGTCTCCCCTGCGTCATTGGCAAACTCCCAGCGATCCCGTTCCAGCATCTCGCCAACCGATAAGGTTGGGAAGCGGCTGAGATCCTCCAGCTGCGCTGGCGCGCCACCCATTCGCTGCAATAGCGTTGGGCTGGCAGCCAGAATACGTGCGCCTACCCCAAGCGAACGCATAGCCAATGACTGATCGGTATCGAAACGGGTTGCGACTCGGAAGGCAACATCAATGCGCTCATTAATCAGATCAATCCGCTGACTGGACAGCCGGATCTGCACGCGTACTCGCGGATAGCGGGTCATGAAGTCGACCAGGGTATCGCGCCCCAAGTACTCCAGCATGCCGGAAGACATGCTGACTCGAACCGTACCGGACACCTCATCACGCGCTGTCATCGCCAGCGCCTCGGCCGACTCCAGACGCTGCAGGATCACTTCGCATTCACGGTAAAGCTCGCGCCCCAGATCCGTCACCCGGAAGTGGCGAGTGGAGCGCTCGATGAGCCGGGCGCCGAAGTGTGTCTCCAGCCGCGCAACCCGCTTGCTGAGTTTCGACTTGCGCTCACCCGTTGCTCGTTCGGCGGCCGCAAACCCGCCAAAACGCACTACGCGAGCAAAGCACAACAGATCGTTCATATCCTGCATCGGAAGCGCCACCAGGGTTGTTCAGAGGGACCCGAATGCACAGTGAGACGGGCGTAAACGGGCCTATTGTTTCCAAAAAGGAAATTCTGAATCGCCAAATAGTGCGCTACTGCGACACTTTGTCGCTGCCATATAGTGACCACACCGCCCTTGCGACAGGTTCTCGACAGAAAGTCGACAACCAGAAATCCTGCAAAAACAGAAACAGTTTCAGAATATTTCAGAAGTATACACTGGAACCGGGGCGGTACTCATCAACAGGAGAACCCTGCATGAAAAATCTGTCAGCATTGATTGTTGCATCCTTCCTCGCCTCCAGCCCTGCTATCCAGGCCGATGACAACCGCCAGCGCCTACAGCAGAACAGTGACCGCACAGCCAGTCAAAGTACCGCTGACTATCTTCAGGAGCTCATCGAGGCGCAGGCACGGGCCGATACCGACACAGACGACCAAGGCAAGGCCTGATACCCCATTAGCAATAGCGAGCGCTTCGGTGCAACCCGGGGGCTCCGGCTTACTCACGACAGCTGTGGCAAGAAAAGCAGCAGCGCCAGAGTCACCGGAATCAGAATGGCCCCCATCACCGCCTGCGGGTGGCGACAGCGCCACAGTGCCATCCAGACAGCCCACGGCGGACTCAAGCGCGAGGCTTTGAGCCGCGGGAAGACCAGCGTCTCCAGCGCCTGACGGTCAAACACCGGCTGCATTGGGTTGCCCAGAAACAGCACAAGGTCATCCGCCATCAGATGGGTCGCGCTATAGCGTACCTCGGCCAGCGGGACGGTGCGCTGCCTGCCTTGCCCCTCCAGGATCAACGCCCGATCGGACACCCCAAGCCGCTGCTGCGCCGAGGCCCGCAGATCATGGATCATGAGCCCCAGGCAGAGCGCGCCGTAGCACGCCAGCAACACCAGCGGCCAGGCGGAGCTGCCCAGCATCACTATCTGAAACAACACATACCCGAGTGCTGCAACGACCAGCACCAGCATCGGCATGATCCAGCGCAGGCGCCGTTGCAGCCGATTGGGTAGCCAGTAGACGTCGCCTCCGGGAATCGGCGCAGGTTCTGCCGCGACCGCCGCAATGAACCCGCGACCGGCCAAACCACGGAACTGCGCCAGGGTTTCCTTGCGCTCCAGCAACCACGCCGCGGCAAAGCCAGCGACCAGGCTAAGCCCCATCACCCCAAGTCCCAGCCACCCCAGCCAGCGGTAGTGCTCACGCTGCTGCGTCGCCTGCTGCTCCAGCGAGGTCAGCGTCGGACTCGCTATCGCGGTCGGGTGTTCGCCCCGACTATCCAGCAGGAAAAGCCGTTGCGCGGCACCGTCGACCACCCACAGACGTTCACGCCAAAACTCGAATGTCAACGGATCACCGATCAGCTCGGCAGCAGGCGTGGCAATGACCTTCAGATCGCCATCAAACTGAACCAGGCGGCCATCGCGCATGGCGTTATTGGCCAGGTTGACCAGCCAGCCATCCGCGCGTTCGGCAAACTGATGTGGCCAGCGCAGCGCGCCCTGGGCCGGCAGCTCAACATCGCGCCTTCGCGAGCCAAAGTCATCGACGCCGTCATCCAGCATCACCAACCGATGGTTATTGGTATCGGCGACCCAAAGACCATCAGCGGTCAGTCGAAGCTGATTGGGGAAACGCAGCAGTCCTTCAGGTGTGCGCTTCAGCTCAAGCTGATCGGCAGACAGGCGGTAAACATGGAAGCCGGGCGTATCCGCAACAAAGAGAACATCGTCTGCCGCCAGCGCAAGACGAAAGGCACTGTCCATTGCCGGCAGCAGTCGACCGTAGGGTTCACAGGCCAGTTGAGGCAGGGCGCAACGATAAAACCCCTCAGGACCAACGGGAGCCCTGCCGGCGGTCTTCTGCAGCCGCAGGTAGCGCGCCAGCCAGTAGCCGAACCCGGCTTCTTCGGGGCGATGATAGACCAGCAGATCACCATTACTGAAAAAGGCATGGTCACCCACCGGAGCGATACCGGCCTGACCAATATCCAGATGCTGTTGCTCCCGGCCCTCGTGATCAAGCCAGACCAGGTGAGAGCCGAGGCGCACAGACAGCTCGGCTGCCTGGGGCCGAATAAAGCCATAACCCGGAACATCCAGTCGCAACTGGTTGGCCCAGAGGTACCCCAGCAATCCAAGGGTCGTAAACAGCACCACACCCGCAGCCGCCAGCCGGGAAGTCCCTTTCATTTCGCCGCTCCATCATTGCAATACAGCCAGAAGCATCACCCAGACGACCAGCGAACGCAAACAGGGTGTGCCAACCCGATCATGCAGGATGAATGCCCACAAAAAAACCCGGCCGAAGCCGGGTTTGGCCGAAGCCGGGTTTCCTGATGCCTGAGGCAGCGGGTCGTCAGACTCCGCTGGTCTCGGCAGCTTCAACGTCCTTCATGGACAGCTTGATACGGCCGCGATTGTCCACGTCCAGTACCAGAACCTTCACTTCCTGACCTTCCTGCAGTACGTCGGTCACCTTCTCGATGCGCTCATTGGCGATCTGGGAAATGTGAACCAGGCCGTCCTTACCCGGCAGGATGTTGACGAAGGCACCGAAGTCGACAATGCGCTCGACCTTACCGGTGTAGACCTTGCCGATTTCGGCCTCGGCAGTGATGGCGTCAACACGTGCCTTGGCAGCGTTGGCGGCGTCCTTGCTGGCGGCGAAGATCTTGACCATGCCGTCGTCGGTAATGTCGATAGAGGCGCCAGTCTCGTCACAGATACCACGGATGGTTGCACCACCCTTGCCGATAACGTCGCGGATCTTCTCCGGGTCGATCTTCATGCTCAGCATGGTCGGCGCATTGGAAGAGATTTCCTTGCGCGACTCGGGCAGCACTTCGTTCATCTGCTTGAGGATGTGCAGACGCGCTTCGTGCGCCTGCTGCAGCGCGATTTCCATGATCTCTTCGGTGATACCGTTGATCTTGATGTCCATCTGCAGCGCAGTAACACCCTTCTCGGTACCGGCCACCTTGAAGTCCATGTCGCCCAGGTGATCTTCGTCACCCAGGATGTCGGTCAGAACAGCGAACTTCTCGCCTTCCTTGACCAGACCCATGGCAATACCGGCAACCGGCGCCTTCAGCGGCACGCCCGCGTCCATCAGCGCCAGAGAGGCACCGCAAACGGACGCCATGGAACTGGAACCGTTGGACTCGGTGATCTCGGAAACCACACGGATGGAGTACGGGAACTGATCCATGTCGGGCATGACAGCCTGAACGCCGCGACGCGCCAGACGGCCGTGGCCGATTTCGCGGCGGCCAGTACCGCCCATACGACCACACTCACCTACCGAGTAGGGAGGGAAGTTGTAGTGGAACATGAAGGGCTCTTTGCGCTCGCCTTCGAGCATGTCGAGCAGCTGGGAGTCACGTGCGGTACCCAGGGTGGTCACAACCAGCGCCTGCGTTTCGCCACGGGTGAACAGTGCAGAACCGTGAGTGCGGTCCAGAACGCCAACCTCAATATTCAGCGGACGGACAGTCTTGGTGTCACGACCGTCGATACGCGGGTTGCCGTTAACGATGCTCTCGCGAACTGTGCGGTATTCGATCTCGCCGAACACGTCCTTGACTTCACCAGCCGGGAACTTGCCTTCGTCTTCGCCGCACAGCGCGGCAACGGCCTGGTCACGCAGCTCGCCCAGACGGGTGTAGCGCTCCTGCTTGTTGACGATGGTGTAGGCATCGGCAATACCGGCGCCAAACTGGCTCTTGATGGCGTTGATCAGCGCGGTGTTTTCTGCCGGCGCCTGCCAGTCCCAAGCCGGCTTGCCAGCTTCTGCGGCGAATTCCTTGATGGCCGCAATCGCGCCCTGGAATTCCATGTGGGCGAACAGGACCGCACCCAGCATCTGGTCTTCGGTCAGCTCTTGCGCTTCGGACTCAACCATCAGCACGGCTTCTTCGGTACCGGCGACGACCATGTCCAGACGCGAGGTTGCCAGCTCTTCGTAGGTCGGGTTCAGCACGTAACCGCGCTGATCGTCGAACGCAACGCGGGCAGCGCCGATCGGGCCGCTGAACGGTACACCGGAAATGGCCAGGGCAGCGGAGGTACCGATCATCGCGGCGATATCCGGATCGGTGGTCTTGTCGGTGGAAACGACGGTGCAGACAACCTGCACTTCGTTCATGAAACCTTCGGCGAACAGCGGACGGATCGGACGGTCGATCAGGCGGGAAGTCAGGGTTTCCTTTTCGGAAGGACGACCTTCACGCTTGAAGAAACCACCGGGGATACGGCCGGCGGCGTAAGTCTTTTCGATGTAATGAACAGACAGAGGGAAGAAATCGCGGCCAGCTTCGGGCTGCTTGGCGGCCACAACGGTGACCAGAACGCTGACAGCATTGTCGATACTGACCAGAACGGCACCGGAAGCCTGGCGAGCAATGCGGCCTGTTTCCATGGTGACTGTGCTATTGCCTAACTTGAATTGCTTGATTACCGGTTTCACGGTGTCTTCTCTCTCTTCTTTTGCCTTTGGGGGAAACTCTGGGCATGGCCGGGGATCGGACCCGGCCATGTCCAAACGGAGCTGGTCTTAGCGACGCAGACCCAGACTGCTGATCAGAGCGCTGTAACGAGACAGGTCCTTCGACTTCAGGTAGTCCAGCAGCTTGCGACGCTGGTTAACCATGCGAATCAGACCACGGCGGGAGTGGTGATCCTTCTTGTTCTCTTTGAAGTGGCCCTGCAGCTTGTTGATGTTTGCAGTCAACAGAGCTACCTGGACTTCCGGAGAACCGGTATCACCTTCAGCACGCTTGTACTCGGCAACGATTGCAGCTTTTTCTTCAACACTCAGTGACATCTCGTATTTCCTCTGAGGTAACAGGCCGGGACCAGTGTCCCGTGTTTTAAATCGAGGAATGACCATGCCTGTTGACAGCCACCCTCGTGGCGACCCGCTATCGGGTCAACTCCATGCCGAATCATACTCCCGAATGATCGGGGATTCAGCCAATTCTGTATGACGTCCCGGCGGCACAAGCCGCGGAACATCACGCCTCGAAGCGCAACAACCGCTTGGGCGCAACCCGAGCATCGTCGGTCATTTCGCCGATACCGAGAAAGCGGCCACTGGCATCGCGCAGGCGCACCTTGCCAAACGCCGGACTACCCGGTACGCGTACCGCCTGTCCGTGATTCAGGTAGTAGGCGGTCTGCTCGGTCAACTCCAGGACCGGCCAGTCTTCCAGCCCGCTATCCATCGGCAGCAGCAGATGATCAAGCGCCTCGGCGCCACCCTCGGCGTGCAGCGCCTCAAGCGCCTCCAGGGTAACCGATTGGGACAAATCAAACGGCCCGGCCTTGATCCGGCGCAGCGCTGACACATGCGCGCCACAGCCCAGCGCAGCGCCGATGTCCTCGACCAGGCTGCGGATGTACGTCCCCTTGCTGCAGTGCACTTCCAGCTGCAGACGATCGCCTTCCAGGCCCAGCACCTTCAGTTGACTGATGGTGATGGTACGCGCCTTGCGCTCGATGGTTTCGCCGGCACGGGCCAGCTTGTAAAGCGGCTGCCCCTCATGCTTGAGCGCCGAGTACATCGGCGGCACCTGATCGATCTCACCGGTAAAGCGCGGCAGCAGTGCCTCGACGTCAGCCAGCGTCACGTTGACCGGCTTGATCTCCAGCACATCGCCCTCGGCGTCACCGGTGGCGGTGGTCATACCCAGACGCGCCTCGGTGACATACGCCTTGTCGGCGTCCAGCAGGTACTGGGAAAACTTGGTTGCCTCACCCAGGCACAGCGGCAGCACGCCGGTCGCCAGCGGATCAAGGCTGCCGGTGTGACCACCCTTGTTGGCGTTGAACAGCCAGCGCACCTTCTGCAGGGCCGCGTTGGAGCTCATGCCCAGCGGCTTGTCGAAAATCAGGATGCCGTCAATGGAACGGCGCTTGCTCTTCGCTCCTGCCACGGTTTACTCCTCGTCGCCATCGCCGTGCTGGCGATCCTCGGCCACTGCCCGCTCGATCAGCGAAGACAGATGCACGCCACGACGAATGCTCTCGTCGTACTGGAAATGCAGTTGCGGAATGGTTCGCAGCTTCATCGAACGCCCAAGCAGCATCCGCAGATAGCCGGAGGCATCCTTGAGGATCTCAAGGTTGAGCGCGATGTCTTCGGCGCTGTCCCGGTTCATCAGAGTGATAAACACCTTGGCGTGGGACATATCGCGACTGACTTCAACCGCGGTCACGGTCACCATACCCAGACGCGGGTCACGTACCTCGCGCTGAATCAGTTGAGCCAGCTCACGCTGCATCTGATCCGCCACACGCTGGGTACGACTGTATTCTCTTGCCATATTAACCGTCTCAAGCAACAAACTCCGGGCTGCCTGGCAGCCCGGAGTTTGTTGCGAATGTCAGGCGGCGCCCCGCAGGACCGCCGCTGTAGTGTTACAGACTGCGCTGAACCTGAACACGCTCGAAGACCTCGATACGGTCACCGGGACGAACGTCGTTGTAGTTCTTGACGCCGATACCGCACTCCATGCCGTTACGCACTTCGCCCACGTCGTCCTTGAAGCGACGCAGGGATTCCAGCTCGCCTTCGTAGATAACGACGTCTTCGCGCAGAACGCGGATCGGACGGTTACGGTACACAGTTCCCTCGATGACCATACAACCGGCTACCGCGCCGAACTTCGGCGAACGGAATACGTCACGTACTTCGGCAACCCCCAGGATCTGCTCGCGGACATCGCTGCCGAGCATACCGGACAGTGCTTTCTTGACGTCATCGATGATCTCGTAGATCACGCTGTAGTAGCGCAGATCCAGACCTTCGCTCTCAACGATCTTGCGTGCAGTTGCATCGGCACGAACGTTGAAACCGAAGATCACCGCGTTGGACGCCAGCGCCAGGTTGGCGTCGGTCTCGGTGATACCACCTACACCGCCGGAGACAATCTTGACCTGTACTTCGTCGTTGCCCAGGTCGACCAGCGAGCCCTGCAGCGCTTCCAGCGAACCGCGCACGTCGGCCTTGAGCACGATGTTGAGGGTCTTCTTCTCGTCCTGGCCCATGCTTTCGAACATGTTTTCCAGCTTGGCCGAGTGCTGACGAGCCAGCTTGATCTCGCGGAACTTGCCCTGACGGAACAGAGCGACTTCGCGGGCCTTCTTCTCGTCGACAACGACGTTGAGTTCGTCACCGGCGTCCGGCGTGCCATCAAGACCGAGAATCTCGACCGGAATGGACGGACCGGCTTCCTTGATCGGCTGACCGTTCTCGTCGAGCATTGCCCGAACGCGGCCGTAGTTTACACCGGCGAGTACAACGTCACCCTGACGCAGGGTGCCATTCTGAACCAGCACGGTAGCAACCGGGCCACGGCCCTTGTCGAGACGGGATTCAACGACGACACCGCGACCGGGTGCAGAAGGCTGAGCCTTGAGCTCAAGGACTTCGGCCTGCAGCAGAACCGCTTCGAGAAGCTCTTCGATGCCGGTACCGGCCTTGGCGGAAACCGGAACAAACATGGTGTCGCCACCCCATTCTTCCGGAATAACGTCACGGGCAGCCAGATCGTTCTTGATACGATCCGGATCGGCATCTTCCTTGTCCATCTTGTTGATGGCAACAACCACCGGAACACCAGCCGCCTTGGCGTGCTGAATCGCTTCCTCGGTCTGCGGCATCACGCCGTCGTCGGCGGCAACCACCAGAATCACGATATCGGTTGCCTTGGCACCGCGGGCACGCATCGCGGTAAACGCAGCGTGGCCGGGGGTATCCAGGAAGGTAACCATGCCACGGTCGGTTTCAACGTGATATGCGCCGATGTGCTGGGTGATACCACCGGCTTCACCGGAAGCCACCTTGGCACGGCGGATGTAATCCAGCAGCGAAGTCTTACCGTGGTCAACGTGACCCATTACGGTGACGACCGGCGCACGGCTGACTTCTTCACCTTCGTGGGCCAGCGACTCGACCAGTTTGTCTTCCAGGTCGCTCTCGCGAACCTGCTTGACCTTGTGGCCCATGTCTTCGGCAACGATGGATGCAGTGTCCTGATCCAGCACCTGGTTGATGGTGACCATGGTGCCGTTCTTGAACATGTACTTGATGACTTCAGCCGCCTTGACCGACATCTTCTGCGCCAGCTCGGCCACAGTAATGGTCTCGCCGATCACGACTTCACGCACCACCGGACCGGTAGGCTTCTCGAAGCCGTGCTGATTGCGTTTCTTGCCCGCCTTCAGCTTGCCACCGCCGCCACGGCGACGGGTTTCGGCTTCGTCATCAACCGAAATACGCGGAGCATGACGCGCCTTGTCCTTGCCACCATGACCGCCAGCACGCTTGCGACCACGCTCTTCTTCCTCTTCGCGGGCCTTGCGACGGCTTTCTTCTTTCTTCTTGTGGTGCTCAGCAGCAGCCTGCGCCGCCTCGGTCGGCTGAGGGGCCGGCGCAGCTTCTACAGCCGCAGCTGCCGGTTGTGCAGCGGCAGCGACAGCCGCCGCTTCAGCCTGACGCTTGGCCTCGGCCTCTGCTTCAATACGGGCAGCTTCCTCAGCCTGACGTTTGGCCTCGGCCTCGGCAGCCTGCTGACGCGCTTCTTCAGCGGCACGCAGCTGCTCCAGCTCGCGCTGGCGTTCGGCCTCCAGGTCGGCCGGTTCGCGCTTGACGTAAGTGCGTTTCTTGCGCACTTCGACGTTGACCGTCTTGCTGCCGGCAACCTTCAGGGTGCTGACCGTCTTGCGCTTGAGGGTAATCTTGCGCGGCTCCGAGCCGGAGTCGCCATGGGCGCTTTTCAGAAACGCCAGCAGGGCCTGCTTTTCGTCATCACTGACCGCTTGGGCAGGACCTGTTTGCGGCAAACCCGCTTCCTGCATCTGTTGCAGCAGGCGCTCTACCGGAGTACCTACTTCGTCAGCCAATTGTTTGACCGTCACTTCCGCCATTCACTTCTCTCCTCAGTCGGGTCCGTGCGTCTCCGCAGGGGGATCTCGTCGATTCCGACCGGTTATTCAAACCAGGGGGCGCGGGCTGCCATGATCAAAGCCGCAGCACGCTCTTCATCGATACCGTCGATGTCGAGCAGGTCGTCCACGGACTGCTCGGCCAGATCTTCCATTGTCAGGATGCCGTTGGCCGCCAGCTTGAAAGCCAGCGCCCGTTCCATACCATCCATATTCAGCAGGTCGTCAGCCGGCTGTGCTTCTTCGAGCTTCTCCTCGTTGGCAATCGCCTTGGTCAGCAGACGGTCCTTGGCGCGGGCGCGCAGCTCGTTGACGATGTCTTCATCAAAGCCATCGATCTCGAGCAGTTCCTCCATCGGCACGTAGGCAACTTCTTCCAGCGTGGTGAAACCTTCTTCAACCAACATCTGAGCCACTTCCTCATCGACATCCAGCTCGTCGACGAAGTTGCGCAGCACGTCGCCGGTCTCGGCTTCCTGCTTGGCACGGATATCGTCTTCAGTCATGACGTTCAGGGTCCAGCCGGTCAGCTGACTGGCCAGACGAACGTTCTGGCCATTACGGCCAATGGCTTGCGCCAGGTTGTCTTCGGCAACCGCCAGATCAATGGTCTGGGTATCCTCGTCCAGAATGATGGACGCGACTTCCGCCGGGGCCATGGCATTGATGACAAACTGAGCCAGGTTATCGTCCCAGAGAACGATATCGACGCGCTCGCCGCCCAGTTCGCCGGATACGGCCTGAACGCGCGAACCGCGCATACCGATACAGGCCCCTTGCGGATCGATGCGCTTGTCCTTGGAACGCACAGCGATCTTGGCCCGCGACCCCGGGTCACGGGCAGCGCCCATCACCTCAATCAGCTCCTCGGCGATTTCCGGCACTTCAATGCGGAACAGCTCGATGATCATCTCCGGGCAGGCACGTGACAGCACCAGCTGCGGGCCGCGATTCTCGGTACGGATATCCTTGAGCAGGGCACGGATACGGGTGCCGGTGCGGAACGTCTCGCGCGGGATCATTTCTTCGCGCGGCAGAACGGCTTCGGCATTGTTGCCCAGGTCGACGATGACGCTGTCACGTGTCACCTTCTTTACAGTACCGCTGATGATTTCGCCCAGTCGATCACGATAGGCGTCAACCACCTGAGCGCGCTCGGCTTCGCGAACCTTCTGCACGATAACCTGCTTGGCAATCTGCGCAGCGATACGACCGAACTCGACCGACTCGATCTTTTCTTCGTACTGGTCACCAATGTTGAGCGCAGAATCGCGCTCCTGAGCCTGATCCAGGGTCAGCTGGATGGCCGGATCGTCAAAATCCTCATCCGCCACCACCGCCCAACGACGGAATGTTTCATAGTCACCGGTGTGCCGATTGATCGACACGCGCACATCCACTTCATCTTCGTAACGCTTTTTGGTCGCCGTTGCCAATGCCAGCTCAAGCGCTTCAAAGATTACACCGGGTGGTACACCCTTTTCGTTGGAAACGGATTCCACAACCAGCAACACTTCTTTGCTCATCGTATGCCTCGCCTAACGCCGTCCATTGGGCTCGTTCAGCCCGAAATTTGTTCAAAAACGCGGAATGATATTGCCCTTATCGATCGAATCGATGGGCAGCAGGTACTCGTGCTCGCCTACCTGCAGAATGACCTCGTCACCCTCCACTCCGCGAATCACACCCTGAAAATTACGGCGCCCCTCATAAGGGGTACGCAGCCTGATCTTTGCCTGCTCGCCAGTGCAGTCCAGATACTGCTGCAGCGTGAACAGGGGACGGTCCATGCCCGGAGAGGAAACCTCCAGGGTATAGTCGCCGGAAATCGGATCCTCGACATCCAGCACAGCGCTGGCCTGACGACTGACGGCGGCACAGGCTTCGACACTGACGCCATCCGGATGATCAATATATACGCGCAGCAGGGTGTGTTTCCCCTGGGACAGGTACTCGATACCCCAGCAGGTGTATCCCAATGCCTCGACGACCGGGACCAGCAGGGTCTCCAACTCAGTCACTTTGCCGGACACGCTCACCGCCTATATTTGTCGCATGAATAAAAAATGGGCCTTAAGCCCATCGTGAGTCTGGCCGCTTCGCACAGACGAAGCCCAGAGACCGTTAGCTCCGCAGCCAAAAGGAAATGAACCGCGGCAAAAACCTAACAAAAAGCCCCTTAAAAGGGGCCCTTTGATACTGGTTGCGGGGGCAGGATTTGAACCTACGACCTTCGGGTTATGAGCCCGACGAGCTACCAGACTGCTCCACCCCGCGTCGAATCTAGGGCGTGAATTATACGTCTACCGGCGCAACATGACAACCGGCACACCTGTTCACCCCTGAAAAAGAAACAGGGGCCTGGTGTATCAGACCCCTGTAGATGGTGCGGAAGATGGGACTCGAACCCATACACCCTAAGGCACTACCCCCTCAAGATAGCGTGTCTACCAATTCCACCACTTCCGCAAAACCTGTACTACCAGCACCGAGGCTTACTCAGCCGCCGGCGGAATCTCTTCCCCAATCGACTCCGGCACATCCGTTGGAGCGACGTCCTGCTCCAGCACCGGCACATCCTCGTCAATCAGCGCCGGAGCCTGCTGCTCAACCTGCAGGGCCGGAGCCGGCAGACCAGCCTCAATGGCCGCGTCCGCCTTGTGGCTGGCATAGTAAGCCAGCCCCAGAGAAGTCACAAAGAACACCGCAGCCAGAATCGCAGTCACGCGACTCAGAAAGGTGCCCGAACCCTGACTGCCGAATACGGTCGCCGAGGCGCCGGAACCAAAGGAGGCTCCCGCTTCCGCACCCTTGCCCTGCTGCATCAGAACCAGGCCGACTACGGCAATGGCAACCAGCAGGTGCAGCACTACAATCACGGTCTCAATCATTACACTCGTCCAGCGGCGCGAGCGATCGCACCGAATTCTTCCGCGTTCAGAGAAGCTCCACCAATGAGCCCCCCGTCGATATCCGGCATGGAGAACAACGCCTCTGCATTGTCCGCCTTCACACTACCGCCATAAACAATCCGCACATCTTGTGCCTGCGCGTCATCCAGCATCGCCAGCCTGGCTCGAATCATGGCGTGCACATCCTGAGCCTGCTCAGGGCTCGCAGTCAAGCCAGTTCCGATAGCCCACACAGGCTCATACGCAACTACGCCCTCTGCCAGACCACCAACACCAAAGGCATCGAGGATAACCTGCAACTGCCGCGCAACCACATCAGCTGTCTGACCGGTATCCCGCTCAGCCTGGCTCTCGCCAACACATAATACGGGCCGCAATCCACACGCAAGCGCAGCAGCAAACTTTTTACAGACCACTGCATCGGACTCGCCGAACAGGGTCCTGCGCTCGGAATGACCAACGAGGACATAACCACATCCTGCATCCCGAAGTTGCGCCGGCGATATCTCACCAGTCAGCGCGCCTGGCTCAGCCTGCGTGGCACAGGTCTGGCCTCCCACCGACAGCGGCGAGCCCTGCAGACGATCTACACACCGATCGATATACAGCGCAGGGGGAGCAATCATCAGCTCGACCCCTTCAGGCCACTCCTGCTCGACCAGGCCATTCAGCAAGGCATCTACAGACTGCCGAGAACCGTGCATTTTCCAGTTGCCGGCAACTAGCGGACGTCGCATGCCAAACCTCTCTACCCAAGCGGGCGCCAATCTTAACCAAGTTGTATCGGTGACACAACTGCCTTTTTCATCCGTTTAATATCCGCGTAACAACATCGGCCAGCGCCGCAGCTTCGTGCTCAACCTGCGCGGCGTCCTGACCTTCGACCATAACCCGCACCAGCGGCTCGGTACCGGACAGACGCAACAGCACTCGACCGGCGTCGCCGAGACGGGCCTCGGCCTGCGACACCGCATCCTTGACCGCCTGCTGCTCCAGCGGCGACCCGGCACCCGGCGCATAGCGCACATTGATCAGCTTCTGCGGACACTTCTGCATGCCTGCGCAGGCTTGCTCCAGGGAGAGCCCCGACCGCTGCAGCGCCTTCAACACCTGAAGCGCAGCAATAATGCCGTCGCCGGTCGAGGTGTGATGCAGGCAGACGATGTGGCCGGAAGATTCGCCGCCAAGTATCCACTCGCGCTGACGCAGCTCGGCCATAACATACCGATCCCCGACATTGGCCCGCACAAATTCGACGCCACGCGCCTTCATCGCCAGCTCAAGCCCGAGATTGGTCATCAGGGTGCCAACCACTCCGCCCCGCAGCAAGCCGCGCTCGTGCAGGTCGAGCGCGATGATATACAGCAGCTGATCACCGTCCACCTCATTGCCAGACTGATCAACCATCAACACCCGATCACCATCGCCGTCAAAGGCGATACCCAAATCCGCCCCCTCGGCGACCACGGCAGACCTCAGCGCGGCCAGGTGGGTTGACCCGACATCGGCATTGATATTCAGGCCGTCAGGGCTCGCGCCGATCACCCTGACGTCTGCACCCAACTCGCGAAACACGCTCGGCGCCACCTTGTAAGTTGCACCGTGAGCGCAGTCGAGCACCACTTTCAGCCCCTTAAAACTGGTGCTGGTAGGCACACTGCTCTTGCAGAACTCGATATAGCGGCCGGAGGCATCTTCCACGCGGGACACCTTGCCGAGCAGGGCAGAGTCAACCACGGTCATGGGCTCATCTACCAGCCGCTCTATCTCGAGCTCCAGACTGTCCGGCAACTTGCTGCCAACCGACGAGAAAAACTTGATGCCATTATCGTAAAACGGATTGTGAGAGGCACTGATCACAATACCGACGTCAGCCATGAAGGTACGCGTCAGGTAGGCAATCGCGGGTGTAGGCATTGGCCCCAGCAGCTGAACATGGGCACCGGCCGCAGACAGCCCCGCCTCCAGCGCCGACTCGAACATATAACCCGAGATACGCGTATCCTTGCCGATAATCACGCGACAGGCACCGTGATGCCGAAAGGCCGTGCCAACAGCCCAGCCCAGCTTCAACATGAATTCGGGGGTAATCGGCGCACTGCCTACCCGGCCGCGAATGCCATCGGTGCCAAAATAACGTTTTTCCATTAACTGACTCTGCCGCTTGAAATTGTTAGGACTGACGGGCGCTTTTAACCGCCTCAACCATGCGCACCACATCGACCGTTTCAGCGACATCGTGCACGCGCAAAATCGCCGCACCGGCATCCACCGCCAGGGCCGCCAGGGCAAGACCACCATACAGACGCTGATCAACCGGCCGATCCAGCGCCTGGCCAATCATGCTTTTTCTGGACACGCCCACCAGCAGCGGTAGCCCGGCCGGACGCAGATCGCGCAAACGCGCAAATAATCCCAGATTGTGCTCCAGGGTCTTGCCAAAACCAAACCCGGGATCAAGGATCAATCTCTGACGGATAATGCCGGCTGCCTCGCAGGCCTCGACCCGAGCCTGCAGATACGCATTCACCTCATCCAGCACACTGGCGTAGCGCGGCGCGAGCTGCATGGTATCCGGCTCGCCCTGGCGGTGCATGAGGCAAATTGGCAACCCGGTATCGCGCGCGGCCTCGAGCGCACCGGGACGCTCGAGCGCACGGACGTCATTGATCAGCCCCGCACCGGCTGCGGCCGACGCCACCATCACCTCGGGAGTACTGGTATCAACCGAAATCACCACGTCAAAGCGAGCAGCGATAGCCTCAACTACCGGCACCACGCGCTGCAGCTCCTCCTCAACGGAGACTACAGCAGCGCCGGGGCGAGTGGACTCCCCCCCAACATCGATCAGGGACGCTCCTGCGCCAATCATCTGCTCGACATGCAGCAACGCAGCATCCAGACGATTGTAACGGCCACCGTCGGAAAAGGAGTCAGGCGTAACATTGAGAATGCCCATGACATGGGCACGAGAAAGATCAAGCTCCCGAATGCCGCAAGGCAAACGGGAGCTATTGCTGTCAGAACGCATCAGGCCCTCAATGCTCCCCGGCAGGTCCGCCGATCGGACCGGAGCCCTTGGGAGTATCAACGACATCCGACTTGGCATCGTCGGGCGTTACTACAGCGCCGGGCCCGGATTTGTCATCGCCTTGCCAGTCCTTCGGCTCACGGGGCACGCGCCCTGCCATGATGTCGTCGATCTGCTGGGTATCGATGGTTTCGTACTTCATCAAGGCTTCAGCCATCATGTCCAGCTTGTCACGGTTTTCTTCCAGCAGACGGCGGGCAGTGGCGTAGCTCTCGTCAATAATGCGACGCACCTCTTCATCGATCTGCTTGGCGGTTTCACCGGAGACACCAGCCAGACCGCCAGCGCTGGAGCGCCCAAGGAAGCCCTGATCCTCGTCCTCGGCATAGAGCAGAGGACCCAGCTTTTCAGACAAGCCCCACTTGGTCACCATGTTCTTGGCCAACTGGGTTGCCCGCATGATGTCGTTTGATGCACCGGTGGTCACACCATCAAAGCCCAGCGTCATCTCCTCGGCGATACGGCCACCGAACAGCGAGCAAATCTGACTGGTCAACGCCCGCTTGGACAGACTGTAACGATCCTCTTCCGGCAGGAACATGGTCACACCCAGCGCACGACCGCGCGGAATGATGGTGACCTTGTAGACCGGGTCATGCTCGGGCACCAGACGCCCGACAATGGCATGACCGGACTCGTGGTAGGCCGTATTCAGCTTTTCCTTGTCGGACATGACCATCGACTTGCGCTCGGCGCCCATCATGATCTTGTCTTTGGCCATCTCGAACTCGCTCATCTCCACCAGACGCTTGTTGGAGCGCGCAGCGAACAGCGAAGCCTCGTTGACCAGGTTGGCCAGATCAGCACCGGAGAAGCCCGGCGTACCGCGCGCGATCAGCGACGGATTCACATCCTCGCCCAGCGGTACCTTGCGCATGTGCACCTTGAGAATCTGCTCGCGGCCGCGGATATCCGGCAGACCCACCACCACCTGACGATCGAAACGGCCGGGGCGCAACAACGCAGGGTCAAGCACATCAGGGCGGTTGGTCGCGGCAATCACGATAATGCCGTCGTTCGGCTCAAAGCCATCCATCTCGACCAGCAACTGGTTCAGAGTCTGCTCGCGCTCGTCATGACCGCCGCCCATTCCGGAACCACGGTGACGGCCGACCGCATCGATCTCATCGATAAAGATGATGCAGGGCGCGTGCTTCTTGGCCTGCTCGAACATGTCGCGCACCCGGGACGCACCCACACCGACGAACATCTCGACGAAGTCGGAACCGGAAATGGTAAAGAAAGGCACCTTGGCTTCACCGGCAACCGCCTTCGCCAGCAGGGTCTTACCGGTACCAGGCTGACCAACCATCAGCACACCGCGCGGAATATGACCACCCAGGCGCTGAAACTTGCCCGGGTCACGCAGGAACTCAACCAGTTCCTGCACGTCTTCCTTCGCCTCGTCGCAGCCCGCGACGTCAGCGAACGTCGTCTTCACCTGATCTTCGGACAGCATGCGCGCCTTGCTTTTGCCAAAGCTCATCGGGCCACCGCGACCACCGGCACCGCCCTGCATCTGCCGCATGAAGAACATGAAAATGGCGATAATGATGAGAATGGGGAAGCTGGCGATCAGCAGCTGCGTCCAGATGCTTTGCTGCTCCGGCTGCTTGCCCTCGATGATGACATCGTTATCCAGCAGATCACCGATCAGGCCGTTGTCCTGGATGGCCGGACGCACGGTCTTGAAGGTATCCCCGCTGCGCTCACGACCGGTGATGATGTATCCATCCACAGTCACTCGCTCGATCTGGCGATTCTCCACCAGTTCCAGAAACTGTGAATAATTCAGCGTATCCGGTTCGCTGGTCTTGCTGAAGTTGTTCATCACCGTGACCAGTACCGCGGCAATGATCAACCACAGGATGAGGTTCTTCGCCATATCGTTCAATTTGCTACCCTCTTGCCCCGCTGCACGACCGCGGGCGCCTTGCTGAGTCTTTTAACCACCTGCCAACATTACACCAGTTTAGGTCACCTCGGCATTGGCTTCAGTGTAACCCGCTATGTAACAGCCACCTCACAGACCACCCGGGGCAAGCTCCGGTCCGATTCGCTGCACACGGATCAGCGTTCACCACCTTTGAAACCACGGGCCAGCAGGTAGGTCTCGCGCGAACGGCCACGCGAGGCATCGGGTTTACGCGTCAGCAGCTTGTCGAATTGACCCCGCATCTCACGGAAATACTCATCGAAACCCTCTCCGTGAAACACCTTGATCAAAAAATCGCCGCCGGGCCGGAGCACGCGCGAGGCCATGTCGAGTGCCAACTCACACAGATACATGGCGCGCGGTTGATCAACTGCTGGCGTCCCACTCATATTGGGGGCCATATCGGAAATAACAAGGTCGACCGGGGCATCACCAATGGCAGCGAGAATCTGCTCAAATACCGCATCCTCGGTAAAATCGCCCTTGATGAAGGTGACGTCGGGAATGCTATCCATGGCCAGAATGTCGGATGCAATGATGCGCCCCTTTTCACCAATCAGACGCGACGCGACCTGCGACCAGCCGCCCGGGGCCGCCCCCAGATCCAGCACGGTCATGCCCGGCTTCAGAATGCGGTCGCGCTCCTGAATCTCCAGCAACTTGTAACTTGCGCGCGAGCGGTAGCCATCTTTCTGGGCCTGTTTTACGAACGGGTCATCGAAATGCTCTTTGAGCCAACGCTTGCTTGTCTTGGACTGTGCCACGGAATACCTCGTGCAGCGGATCACGCCGCCGGTTAAACTAGTGCATCAACACTCATTTGAATCTTCAATACGGAACATTATGGCGCTCAGCTCCGCACAGAAAAAAGACCTCAAACGCATCGGCCATCACCTGAAGCCGATCGTCATCATCAGCGAACAGGGTGTCAGCGAAGGCGTCCTGGCCGAACTGGACCGCGCTCTGAACGACCACGAACTGATCAAGATCAGGGTTACCGTCAGTGATCGCGAGGCCAAACAGGCGCTGATTGCCGAGGCTTGCAGCCAGACCGGTGCCGAACTGGTTCAGGTGATCGGCAAGATGGCAATCCTGCTGCGCCGGGCCAAGAAGCCCAACGCCAACCTGTCCAACCTGAAACGTTTTCAGGGCTTCTGAAAAAGCAACGGGGCCCTTCGGCCCCGTTTGCCTTATCTGTCACCCGCCGACTCGTCCGGTCGTGGCTGCACCGCCAGCACCAGACCGGCGAACGCCACCACCAGATAACTCATCAGCATCAACAGCTGATTGCCTGCGCCGCGGAACAGGAAAAATGCCCCCACCGCCGCCAGCGCCAGAACGAGAACCTGGGCCCGCACATCACGCCAAATGGCTCCGCGCACACGCACTACCAGCACAAAAAGTTGCAGCAGCATTGCCACCGCACTGATGCCCAGTACCGCCGGGCGCAGGGTCAGGGCGGCATCGTCAACAAGCAACGGCGCCAGGCCGGACTGTTCCAGCGCCGGCAAAAAGACAAAGTGCAGACTCCATACCGAACCGACCCAGAGGGTCAGCAGCAGCTGCCAGACCACGCGGCCACCCTCCCGGCGGCCACTACCGACAGCCGCCGGCGTCACAGGTGCTGGACCTCGACAATCTCGTATTCGACCACACCGCTCGGTGTTTTCACCGCGACAATCTCACCCTCTTCCTTGCCGATCAGGGCGCGGGCGATGGGTGAATTGACCGACAGCTTGCGCTGCTTGATGTCAGCCTCGTCATCACCAACGATCTGGTAAACCACCTCTTCGTCAGTTTCGACATTGGCAATGGTCACCGTGGTGCCAAAGATCACCTTTCCGGTATGCGGGATAGTGGTCACGTCGATCACCTGCGCATTCGACAGGCGACCTTCGATGTCACGGATACGCGCCTCGACCATACCTTGCTGCTCGCGCGCGGCATGGTATTCGGCATTTTCCTTGAGATCGCCGAGCTCGCGAGCTTCCGCAATCGCCTGAGTAATCTGCGGCCGCAGCTCACTCTTGAGGTGCTTGAGTTCGACTTCGAGAGCTTCTGCGCCCTGCTTGGTCATCGGGTACTTCATAACTCAGATACCTTTGTGCAAATCCTGGAGACGACGCACTGCGCGCTCCGGGCCAAATTTCAGTGCAGTGCAGACCGCCTCGCCACCTGCCAGGGTGGTAGTCGAGTAGACCTTGTGCTGCAGTGCGTTGCGACGAATCGAATAGGAATCGGCAATCGACTGGCGACCTTCGGTGGTGTTGATCACCAGATCAATCTCGTCGTTCTTGATCATGTCGACAATATGCGGACGCCCTTCGGTCACCTTGTTCACGCGACGTACCGGCAGGTTGGCCGCTTCCAGCACCTTGGCAGTGCCGGCGGTCGCAACCACTTCAAAACCCAGGTCGATCAGATCGCGGGCAACATCGACCACCAGCGGCTTGTCGTCTTCACGCACACTGATGAACACGGTGCCGCTGGTCGGCAGCACTTCACCAGAACCCAGCTGGGACTTGGCAAACGCCTCACCGAAGCTGTCACCCACACCCATTACCTCACCGGTGGACTTCATTTCAGGGCCGAGGATCGGGTCTACGCCGGGGAACTTGGCGAACGGGAACACCGCTTCCTTAACGCTGAAGTACGGCGGCACCACCTCTTCAGTGAAGCCCAGTTCCTGCAGCGTCTTGCCTGCCATGACACGGGCAGCAATCTTGGCCAGCGACTGACCGATGCACTTGGATACGAACGGCACGGTACGGGAGGCGCGCGGGTTGACCTCGATCACGTAGATGTCCTCGCCCTGCACCGCCATCTGCACGTTCATCAGGCCGACCACGCCCAGCTCCAGTGCCATCTTGCGCACCTGCTCGCGAATATCGTCCTGGATGTTCGCCGGCAGCGAATACGGCGGCAGCGAGCACGCCGAGTCGCCAGAGTGCACGCCAGCCTGTTCGATGTGCTGCATGATCGCCCCGATCACCACATCCTTGCCGTCAGAGACCGCGTCAATATCCACTTCGATGGCGCAGTTCAGGAAGTGATCCAGCAGCACCGGGCTGTCGTTGGACACCTTGACCGCCTCGCGCATGTAGCGCTTGAGTTCTTCTTCCTGATAGACGATTTCCATCGCCCGCCCGCCCAGTACGTAGGACGGACGCACCACCAGCGGATAACCGATGCGCTTGGACAGTGCGAGAGCCTCGTCTTCGCTGCGCGCAGTCGCATTCGGCGGCTGACGCAGTGCCAGGCGCTCAACCATCTGCTGGAAGCGCTCACGGTCTTCGGCGCGGTCAATCGCCTCAGGGCTGGTACCGATAATCGGCACGCCGGCCTCTTCCAGCGCGCGCGCCAGTTTGAGCGGCGTCTGACCACCGTACTGCACGATCACACCCTTGGGCTGTTCGACGCGAACGATTTCCAGCACGTCTTCCAGGGTCACCGGCTCGAAATACAGACGATCCGAGGTGTCATAGTCGGTGGAAACGGTTTCCGGGTTGCAGTTGACCATGATGGTTTCGTAACCATCTTCACGCATCGCCAGTGCAGCGTGAACACAGCAGTAGTCAAACTCGATGCCCTGACCAATACGGTTCGGCCCACCACCCAGCACCATGATCTTGTCACGGCTGGACGGATTGGACTCGCACTCTTGCTCATAAGTCGAATACATGTAGGCGGTATCGGTGGCGAACTCGGCCGCACAGGTGTCAACGCGCTTGTAAACCGGCAGCACGTTCAGCTTGTGACGATGACGACGCAGGCTCTTCTCGCTCACGGCCAGCAACTGCGACAGACGCAGGTCAGAGAAGCCCTTGCGCTTGAGGCGGAACATCAGGTTGTAGTCGATGTCGGCCAGCCCCAGCGTCTTGACCCGCTCTTCTTCCTTGACCAGGTCCTCAATCTGCACGAGGAACCAGGTATCAATCTTGGTCAGATCAAACACCTGTTGCAGGGTCATGCCAGCGCGGAACGCGTCAGCCACGTACCAGATGCGATCCGCACCCGGGACGGTCAGCTCGCGGGTCAGCTCGGTCATTACGTCGTCGGCAGCCGGATCGACCTTGGGGTCGAAACCGCAGACGCCCACTTCCAGGCCGCGCAGTGCTTTCTGCACGGACTCCTGGAAGGTGCGACCAATAGCCATCACTTCACCCACCGACTTCATCTGGGTAGTCAGGCGCGCATCGGCGTTGGGGAATTTCTCGAACGCGAAACGCGGAATCTTGGTAACCACGTAGTCGATGGACGGCTCAAAGGAGGCCGGCGTGCGACCGCCAGTGATGTCGTTCTGCAGCTCGTCCAGGGTGTAGCCGACAGCCAGCTTGGCGGCAATCTTGGCAATCGGGAAACCGGTGGCCTTGGAGGCCAGCGCCGAGGAGCGCGACACCCGCGGATTCATTTCGATGACGACCATGCGGCCGGTGTTCGGGCAGATACCGAACTGCACGTTGGAGCCACCTGTCTCGACACCAATCTCACGCAGTACCGCCAGCGAGGCGTTACGCATGATCTGATATTCCTTGTCGGTCAGCGTCTGGGCCGGCGCGACAGTAATGGAGTCACCGGTGTGAACACCCATCGGGTCGAAGTTTTCGATCGAGCAGACGATGATGCAGTTATCCTTCTTATCGCGGACCACTTCCATCTCGTACTCTTTCCAGCCGATCAGCGACTCGTCGATCAGCAGCTCGTTGGTCGGCGACAGGTCCAGACCACGGTTGCAGATCTCCTCGAACTCTTCACGGTTGTAGGCAATACCACCACCGGTACCACCCATGGTGAACGATGGACGGATGATGCACGGAAAGCCGACCTGCTCCAAAACACCGTAGGCCTCAGCCATGGTATGTGCGATACCGGAGCGCGGGCACTCCAGACCAATGGCCTTCATCGCCTTGTCAAAGCGCGAACGGTCCTCGGCCTTGTCGATTGTGTCGGCGTTGGCACCAATCATCTCCACGCCGTACTGCTCCAGCACGCCGTGCTTCTCCAGATCCAGTGCGCAGTTCAGCGCGGTCTGGCCGCCCATGGTCGGCAGCAGCGCGTCCGGGCGCTCTTTCTCGATGATCTTGGCAACCGTCTGCCACTTGATCGGCTCGATGTAGGTGGCGTCGGCCATGGCCGGGTCGGTCATGATGGTCGCCGGGTTGGAGTTGACCAGAATGACGCGAAAACCTTCTTCCTTCAGGGCCTTGCAGGCCTGAGCACCGGAGTAGTCGAACTCGCAGGCCTGACCGATGACGATAGGGCCGGCGCCGAGGATCAGAATGCTTTTAATGTCTGTACGTTTTGGCATAGTCGTTTACAAATCCTAGGTGTACCGGGGTTCAGGCGCGTTTTTTCATGGCGTCGATGAAACGGTCGAACAGCGGTGCCACATCGTGCGGACCCGGGCTCGCCTCGGGGTGGCCCTGGAAGCTGAAGGCCGCCTTGTCGGTGCGCTCGATACCTTGCAGGGTGCCGTCAAACAGCGACTTGTGGGTCGGCCGCAGGTTGGCCGGCAGGCTGGTCTCGTCAACCGCAAAGCCGTGGTTCTGACTGGTGATCATCACCACACCGGTATCCAGATCCTGAACAGGATGGTTGGCGCCATGGTGACCATGACCCATCTTGACGGTTTTGGCACCGGAGGCCAGTGCCAGCAGTTGGTGACCGAGACAGATACCAAATACCGGGATGTCCGTTTCCAGAATTTCCTTGATCGCAGCAATGGCGTAGTCACATGGCTCCGGGTCGCCCGGGCCGTTGGACAGGAACACGCCATCCGGGTTCAGGGCCAGCACGTCGGCGGCCGGCGTTTGCGCGGGCACCACAGTCAGACGGCAACCGCGCGCAACCAGCATGCGCAGAATGTTGAATTTCACGCCGTAATCGAAGGCAACAACGTGGTAGGGCAACTCGGCATCGGACAGCTCGGGATGACTATCGGTCTCCAGATTCCAGACACTGGAGCGCCACTGATAGCTTTCCTTGACCGACACTTCCTTGGCCAGATCCATGCCCTTGAGGCCAGGGAAGCTGCGCGCCAGTTCAAGCGCCTTTTCCTCGGAGATATCGTCTCCGGCCAGCAGGCAGCCATTCTGCGAGCCCTTCTCGCGCAGAATCCGGGTCAGACGACGGGTGTCGATACCGGCGATGGCAACAATGTTGTTTTCACGCAGATACTCGTCCAGAGACTGCTTGCAGCGCCAGTTGCTGGCCAGCAGCGGCAGGTCACGAATCACCAGACCGGCAGCCTGAACAGCGTCGGACTCGACATCCTCAGGGGTCACGCCGGTGTTGCCGATGTGCGGGTAGGTCAGGGTCACGATTTGACGCGCATAGGAGGGATCGGTAAGGATCTCCTGATAACCGGTCATGGCCGTATTGAACACGACCTCACCAACACTGGAACCGTCGGCGCCGATGGACTCACCGCGGAAAATACTGCCGTCGGCGAGTGCGAGAATGGCTGGCTTGGACAAGAAAACCTCCGAAAGAACTGACACATTTCACCAAACGCGGGCTGCACAAAAGCGGGAATGTGGTGCTGAACACAACATCCCGCTTGCAAAGGCATTGTCAGATACGCGCTGAATAGACAGATTAGCGCAATAGTTTAAACACATGAGGCCAAAATATCCACACCGCATCGCCCAGCTCTTCCCGCAGGCAGTCGCGATCACGGCCCAGCAATCGCTTCAATCTCGCACAACTCTGTGTTACAACAGCCGGTGTATGAAAATGGGCAGGAGCCCACGCCAGACGGCGCAGACCGTCAAAACCGGACGCCTCCCTGGCGCCGGATAACACAAGAAAAACCAAAGGACTCGGGGACCCTCACCATGCCAACGCTCTTGAAACGCCTGCTGGTGCTGCCACTGCTGCTTATTGCCTCACTCGCCTACGCCGACCCGCAACGCCTGCAACAGCTGCATGAGTTCCGCAGCGAAGCCTTCAAGGCCGGAACCTACCTGCTGATCGACAACAACCTCTACGAGCGCGTTCGTGAGCCAGGCAACCGCGAAATCTACAACTCCGCACTGCAGCAAATGGACTCACTGCTGCGCCAGATGAACAACCCCGGCAACCTTCGCCCGCTCTACAGCGAGCTGGTGACCCTGATCCGGGAACTGGAAGCGTTGCCCGAGGACCAGGCGCACTACAGCCTGGCCACCGTCAACCGCATCATGATGGCACACGGCAACCTCGAAAATGCCGCCGCAGAGCTTTATGAAGCGGAAGTCGCAGGCAGTCCGGATAATCTGGTTGCCCTGCAACGCCAGAGCATCGAGACCAGCCGCATTCTGCTGCTGTATGAAAACAACATGTTCAGTTCGGTTGGCGTGTACTTCCTGCCCAGCCGCGAGGGCCTGTTTGTCGAGCTGGACAACCGCATCAACGACGGCTCAAATCAGCTCAAGCAACTGATGCCCGAACACAAGGACACCTTTGACCGCCTGGATAAGCAGTACAGCTTCATCCAGCCGCGCCTGATCAACCATCACGCCGACTGGGTACCCACCATCGCCGCGTTCTACCTGACCAAGAACACCCAGACACTCGATGAACTGGCTCGTGAACAGGCCAACCTGGCCGAGGCCAGCGTGAGCACCAACTAAGGCGGCAGGAGCAAAAAAGGGTGGCCATCATGGCCACCCTTTTTTGTGCATCATTCCGCCGTCTAGCCTTTAAAGCCGAGCACGTCCTGCATATCAAACAGGCCCGCACCACGGCCCTCAAGCCACATTGCCGAACGCACCGCACCCTTGGCAAAGGTCATCCGACTGGAGGCCTTGTGGGTAATTTCTACCCGCTCACCCTCGGTCGCAAACAGCACGGTGTGATCTCCGACCACGTCACCGGCGCGAACCGTCGCAAAACCAATGGTCTTGGGGTCACGCGCCCCGGTCTGCCCTTCACGCCCATAAACAGCCACGTCAGCCAGATTGCGACCGAGCGCATCGGCAACAACCTCCCCCATGCGCAGGGCCGTTCCAGATGGAGCGTCGACCTTGTGACGGTGGTGCGCCTCGATAACCTCGACATCAGCCTCATCCCCCATGACCCGCGCAGCCATGTCCAGCAGCTTGAGACAGAGGTTCACGCCAACACTGAAGTTGGGCGCAAAGACGATAGGGATCTGCTTGCCGGCCTCGGCGAGCAACGCCTTTTCAGCCTCGGAGAAACCCGTAGTACCGATCACCATCGCCTTGCCTGCATCACGGCAAATCTGCAGATTCACCAGCGTCGTGGTCGGATGAGTGAAGTCGATCAGCACGTCAAAGTCGTCGACCACTTGCTTGAGGTCACCACTGATCGCAACGCCCAGGCGACCGAAACCGGCCAACTCACCCGCATCAGCGCCCACCAGCGAACTGTCAGGGCGCTCAATCGCCGCCGTCAGCGCAGCACCTTCCGTCTGACCGATTGCCTCGATCAGCGTCTTCCCCATGCGCCCGGCAGCGCCAATTACCGCAATCCGTCTCATCTTGCGCACCTGCCTCAGAATTTCATGTCTTCGAAGAAGTTCTTCACACCATCAAACCAGCTCTTGGCACGAGGCGACTGACTCGAGCCTTCGGCCTCAAGTGTTTGACGCAGCTCTTCGAGCAATTCGCGCTGACGCTTGGTCAGGTTGACCGGCGTTTCGACAACCACCCGGCAGAGCAGATCACCGGCCGAACCGCCACGCACTGGCGTCACACCCTTGCCGCGCAGGCGGAACAGCTTACCGGTTTGCGCGCCCTCGGGAATCTTCAGCTTGACCCGACCGTCCAGGGTCGGCACCTCAAGCTCTCCGCCCAGCGCCGCATCGACGAAGCTGATCGGCACCTCACAGTACAGATTCTTGCCGTCACGCTGGAAGATCTTGTGCTCGCGCACCGAAACAACCACATACAGATCACCGGCAGGGCCGCCATTAACACCGGCCTCACCTTCACCTGCCAGGCGGATACGGTCACCGGTATCAACACCGGCCGGAACCTTGACCGACAAGTTCTTCTGCTTCTCTACACGACCATTGCCGTGGCAGTCCTTGCACGGATCGGTAATCATCTTGCCGGTACCATGACAGCGCGGGCAGGTCTGCTGCACCGAGAAGAAGCCCTGCTGCATGCGTACCTGACCATGACCACCGCAGGTGGTACAGGTTGTCGGCGTGGTGCCCTTCTTCGCACCGCTGCCATCACAGGTTTCGCAGGCAACCAGGGTCGGCACACGAATGGTGACCGTGGTACCGCGCACCGCCTCTTCCAGATCCAGCTCCAGGGTGTAACGCAGGTCACTGCCGCGCTGCACGCTGGAACGTCCACGACCGCCGCCGCCACCGAAAATGTCACCAAATACATCGCCGAAGATATCGGAGAAGTTGGCGCCGCCGCCGCCAAAACCACCGGCACCGCCACCCATGCTCGGATCCACGCCGGCGTGACCATACTGATCGTAGGCGGCGCGCTTGTTGGCGTCGGTCAGCACTTCGTAGGCTTCGGTCGCTTCCTTGAACTTCTCTTCGGCATTCTCGTCATCCGGGTTACGGTCCGGATGGTATTTCATCGCCAGACGGCGATAGGCCTTTTTCAGCTCGGCCTCGCTGGCGCCCTTTTCGACCCCCAGCACTTCGTAATAATCACGCTTGGACATGTGTTCGACTTCCCTTACAGAGACACCCGGCACAAACGGCAACGCGGGAGAAGCTCCCGCGTTGCCAGGCAGAGTTGGAGGGCAACACACCGGACATGCCGTCGGTGCACCACCCTACCCGGTTCATCAAGGACCTACTTGTTGTCCTTGACCTCTTCGAACTCGGCGTCGACCACGTCGTCCGCATCGTTACCGGACTCCGCGCCCGCTGCCGGGCCTTCACCCTTACCAGCCTGAGCCTGTTCGGCATACATCTTCTGGACCAGCGGGCCAGATGCCTCGGACAGGGCGTTGATCTTGGCCTCGATCTCTTCCTTGTCGCCGGTCTTGATCGCCGCTTCCAGATCGCTCAGCGCCGTTTCGATGGCAGCCTTCTCTTCATCAGTCGCCTTGTCGCCCGCCTCGGTCAGGGTCTTGCGAGTCGCGTGAACCAGCTGATCGGCCTGGTTGCGCACGGTTACCAGCTCTTCGAACTTGCGGTCTTCCTCAGCGTTGGCCTCGGCATCACGCACCATCTTCTCGATTTCGTCATCCGACAGACCAGAGGACGCCTTGATCACGATGGACTGCTCTTTGCCGGTTGCCTTGTCTTTGGCAGACACGTTGAGGATACCGTTGGCATCGATGTCGAAGCTGACCTCAATCTGCGGCACGCCACGCTGCGCCGGCGGGATGTCGGCCAGATCGAAACGGCCCAGCGACTTGTTCTGGCTCGCCTGCTTGCGCTCACCCTGCAGCACGTGAATGGTCACCGCAGTCTGGTTGTCGTCCGCAGTCGAGAACACCTGCGACTTTTTGGTCGGGATGGTGGTGTTCTTCTCGATCAGCGTAGTCATCACGCCACCCATGGTTTCGATACCCAGCGACAGCGGAGTAACATCCAGCAGCAGCACGTCTTTCACGTCGCCGGCCAGTACCGCACCCTGAATCGAGGCACCGATGGCAACCGCTTCGTCCGGGTTAACGTCCTTGCGCGGCTCCTTATTGAAGAACTCGGCAACGGTCTTCTGCACCAGCGGCATGCGAGTCTGACCACCAACCAGAATAACGTCGTTGATGTCAGACACATCCAGACCGGCATCCTGCATCGCGATGCGGCAGGGCTCGATGCTGCGCTTGATCAGATCTTCAACCAGCGACTCCAGCTTGGCACGCGTCACCTTGACGTTCAGGTGCTTCGGACCGGACGCATCTGCAGTGATGTACGGCAGGTTGACGTCGGTCTGCTGGCTGGAAGACAGCTCGATCTTGGCCTTTTCAGCCGCTTCTTTCAGACGCTGCAGCGCCAGCGGATCATTGTGCAGATCAACGCCGTTCTCTTTCTTGAACTCGTCTGCCAGGTAGTCGATCAGACGCATGTCGAAATCTTCACCACCCAGGAAGGTGTCACCATTGGTGGCCAGCACTTCGAACTGATGCTCACCGTCCACTTCGGCAATTTCGATCACGGAGACGTCGAAGGTACCACCACCCAGATCGTATACAACGATGGTGGAGTCGCCACGCGCCTTGTCCATGCCATACGCCAGTGCGGCTGCGGTCGGCTCGTTGATGATGCGCTTGACTTCCAGACCGGCGATACGACCAGCGTCCTTGGTAGCCTGACGCTGGCTGTCGTTGAAGTAGGCCGGAACGGTGATAACCGCTTCGGTAACCGGCTCACCAAGGTAATCCTCGGCGGTCTTCTTCATTTTCTTCAGTACTTCAGCAGACACCTGCGGCGGAGCCATTTTCTCGTCATTTACCTGAACCCAGGCGTCGCCATTGTCGGCCTTGACGATCTTGTACGGCACCAGCTTGATGTCTTTCTGAACGACGTCTTCTTCAAAGCGACGACCGATCAGACGCTTGACCGCGTACAGGGTATTCTGCGGGTTGGTAACCGCCTGACGCTTGGCCGACTGGCCAACCAGGGTTTCACCGTCGTTGGTGTAGGCGACGATCGACGGAGTGGTACGACCACCCTCAGCGTTCTCGATCACCTTGGCGGAACCGTTTTCCATAATAGAGACACAGGAGTTGGTGGTCCCCAGGTCGATACCGATAATCTTGCCCATAAGTTTCTCTCCGAATCTGACTGCCGCGTTTTGGTCAGCGGCGCTGTTCAACTATGCTTGAGCCCTTGATGGGGGCTGCCAAATCAATTTCAAGCCTGCTCGTCAATCGAGGGCGGGGCTCCCGCAGCCGGAGCCTTGCTGACGACGACCATGGCCGGGCGCAGCAGGCGACCACTGAGGGTGTAACCCTTCTGGAACACCTTGAGTACGGTGTTCGGCTCAACCGCGGTGCTTTCTTCCATCGCCATGGCCTGATGCAGTTCAGGATTGAAGGGCTCGCCCTCAGGCTGAACCGGGACTACCTGGAACCGCGCCAGGGTGTCGGCAAACATCTTCAGGGTCAGCTCAATACCCTCGCGCATCGGCTTGATCGCCAGATCATCAGCATTGGACAACTCCAGGCCGCGCTCAAGACTATCGATGATCGGCAGCAGATCATTGGCAAAACGCTCCAGCGCGAACTTGTGCGCCTTCTCGACATCCTGCTCGGCACGGCGACGCGCATTCTGCACATCAGCCGCCGCCCGCAGAGCCTGATCCTGAGCGGTAGCCAGCTGTTCTTCCAGACTCGCTACGCGCGCGGCAAGATCGCCTTCGGGCGTCGCAACGGTCTGATCGACCACGTCGTCCTGATCCTGCAGATCCGGTCTCTGTTCCTCTGCCATGTCTTTCTCCTGTCATAGGGTGGGCGTGTCTTTGCGCGCAATCGCCGCACACGCAGTCAATGATGAACGACCGGCCTCGCCGATCGCGTCTGGCAACCTATATGGGGACAGTCCACACAGCTTCAAGGGTCAATATCAATCAGTGTGCTCGTACTATTGCGGGGACTTGTCGCCACAAAGCAAACTACTGTATAAACAACCAGAACAATTTTCTCGGGAGCGCGCCATGCTGATCCACCTCGCGGTCAACAACTACGCCATCGTCGACACCCTGGAACTCGAGCTGGGCGGCGGCATGAGCGTGATTACCGGCGAAACCGGTGCAGGCAAATCCATCATGCTCGATGCACTGGCCCTCACCCTTGGCGATCGCGCCGACAGCGGCGCGGTTCGCCCCGGCGCCGACAAGGCCGACATCCTCGCCACCTTCGACATTCGCGACATTCCCGAAGCCCGCCAGTGGCTCGATGAGCGTGACCTGACGCAGGACGACGACCAGGTTATCCTCCGGCGCGTGATCACCGCCGAAGGCCGCTCACGAGGCTACATCAATGGCGCACCCTGCCCCCAGCAGGACCTGCGTGCCCTCGGCGAAATGCTGATCGACATTCACAGCCAGCATGAGCACCAGTCGCTGCTGAAAACCGATACCCATCGACGCCTGCTGGACGAGTACGCCGGCGCCGGCGAACTCGCGAGACAGGTTCAACTGGCGGCTCAGCGCTGCCGCCAGACCGAAAAGGCGCTACGCCAGGCCAGCCAGCAAAGCGAAGAACAGGCCGCTCGCCAGCAGCTGCTGACCTACCAACTGGACGAACTGGACAATCTGAGCCTGCAGGACGGCGAACTGGACGAACTGGAGAACGAGCAGCGTCAGCTCGCCAGCGCAGACCAGATCCTGCATTCCTGCCAGCAAGTCATCAACATCTGCAGCGAAAATGACGCAGGCAGCGTACTAGAAGCCCTGACCGCCAGCCTGAGTCGGCTGGACGCCTTTAAAAGCCACAGCCCGCAACTGGGTGAAGCCAGCGACATGCTCGCCAGCGCACAGATTCAGATCGAGGAAGCAGTCGGCGAACTGACCCGTTACCTCGACCACTTCGAGGCCGACCCTGAACGCCAGCAGTACGTGGAAGAACGCCTCAGCGCCATTTATGACCTGGCACGCAAGCACCGTATTCAGCCGCAGGAGCTACCCGCGCTGCAGCAGCAGTTGATCGACGAACTGGAAGGCCAGCAGCAACAAGCTGCCGACGCAGAGCGCCTGCAGGAAGAACTGGTTGCCTATCAGGCCCACTATCGCCAACTGAGCGAGAAACTGTCAGCACAGCGCAGCAAGGGAGCAGCCAAACTCGCCAAGGCAGTAACTCAGGAAATTCAGCGCCTGGGCATGCCCGGTGGCCGAATCGAGCTGCAGCTGACACCGTTGGACGCCGAAAGCTACCCGGTAACCGGGCTGGAAACCGTCGAATTCCTGGTCAGTGCCAACCCCGGCCAGCCCGCCAAACCGCTGGCCAAGGTAGCATCTGGCGGCGAACTGTCACGCATCAGCCTCGGCATTCAGGTCATCACCGCACAGACGTCACGCGTTCCCACACTGGTGTTTGACGAAGTCGATGTGGGTATCGGCGGCCCGACCGCCGAGATCGTTGGCCAGCTGCTTCGCCAACTTGGCGCGCGCGGCCAGGTACTGACAGTCACCCACCTGCCGCAGGTCGCCGCTCAGGGGCATCAGCACCTGTTTGTACGCAAACAGCAAACCCGCAACAGCACACGCACCTGCATTGACCAGCTGGACGATAACGCCCGCGTACAGGAAGTCGCCCGCATGCTTGGCGGCGTCGACTTGACCGACGAATCACTGGCCCACGCCCGCAAGCTGCTCAGCGTTGCACACTGAGCAGATATAAAAAAACCGGGCCTGGCCCGGTTTTTTTGCACCAAAAATCAGTGCTTGTCCAATCTGACGTTACTTGCCGCCAGCCTTGCGCACATACAGCACCAGATTGTGGTCAACCAGCTCGAAGCCGTGCTCCTTGACGATTTCGCGCTGACGGCGCTCGATTTCAGGATCGAAGAACTCGACCACTTCACCAGAGTCAACACAGACCATGTGGTCGTGGTGCTCGCCGTCGGCCAGCTCAAACACGGCGTGTCCGCCGTCGAAGTTGTGGCGCACGACCAGTCCGGCCGCTTCAAATTGCGTCAACACGCGATAGACGGTGGCCAGGCCAACGTCCTCGCCCGCCTCCATCAAAGCCTTGTAGACGTCCTCGGCACTCATGTGGCGCTCGTTCGAACCGTCGAGCATTTGCAGGATCTTAACCCGAGGTAACGTGACCTTCAGGCCGGCTTTGCGGAGTTCTTGATTTTCAACCATGTCACTATTCTCGTTCAGCGCTTCGCAGGGCGGGATGAGTCGGGTATGATCAGGGCAATACAGCCATTCCAAAGATAGCGGATGTTAGCACGTGACGCGAAAAAGCTTTAATCGAATCCTTTTCATGCTGTTATGCAGTGTCTCTATCGGCCTTCTGGGTGGCTGCGGCGTGGTCCCCGGCATTTACAAGATCGATATCCAGCAAGGCAACGTTGTCACCCAGGAAATGGTTGACCAACTCCGCCCCGGCATGACCACCCGCCAGGTGCGCTTCATTATGGGCACTCCGCTGATCCAGGACACCTTCCACCCCAACCGCTGGGATTACCTGTACAGCATGGAATCGGGACACAGCACGCGCGTGCAGGAACGCATCAGCCTGAACTTTGAAGACAATCGCCTGGTCGGCCTCTCCGGCGACTTCATGCCAGGTCAGAGCCAGGACGAGGAAATCATGAGCTCCGACACCGTCGAAACCTATCCCGTCGACCTGGGCGCTCCACTCGGCACAGGCGAATAGCCAACGCACTCAAGGGGAAGCGTCCGACGCCTCCCCTTCCTGCCCCCGCGACTAGTCTTCCGTCTTGGCCGCCTTGGCCTTGGCAGCGCGCTGCTTGCGCACTTCCTTCGGGTCCGCAATCAGCGGACGATAGATTTCCACCCGCTCTCCTGACTGCAGCACCCGCTCTGCAGGTTTGGGGACGGCCTTGCCGAAAATACCCAGCGGGGCACTTTCCAGATCCAGCTCGGGGAAATGCTGATCCATGCCGGACAGACGCACGGCGTCCAGCATGCTGGTGCCCTCGGGCACATTAAGCGTCACAATCTTCTGCTTGTGGGGCAGCGCATAGGCCACCTCCACCACCATGGTCTTCTCAGCCACCCCAGGTCTCCTTGGCCCGCTGACAGAAGGCGTCCACCATTGCATTGGCTGCCTGATTGAACAACGGCCCCAGCGTCGCCTTGACCAGGGCACCGGCGTACTCGAAATGCAGATCCAGAGTGATCTTGCACGCCGAATCACCAAGCGCCTTGAACTCCCAGGCACCACGAAAATCGCTGAACGGGCCATCCACCAGACGTAGCGTAATGCGCTCGCCCGGCACCAAAGCATTTCGGGTAGTAAAGGCCTGGCTCATGCCGGCCTTGGCAATGTCCAGACGGGCACACATCTCGGTGTCAGTCTCACTGAGAACCGTCGCACCGGAGCACCAGGGCAGAAACTCCGGATAACGTTCAACCCGGTTAACCAGGTTGTACAGATGGCTGGCCGGATACGGCAACAAAGCCGAGCGCTGAATGTGGGTCATGCAATCTTCACTTGGTCAGTTCGGTGACGAGGATAATCAGAATCCCCGCAGGGGCTACATAGCGTAACAGCGAATAGATGAGCGGGAACAGGCGGCGATACTTCAACGCCAGCTCATCGCGGAATACATCGCGGTCCAGCACCCAGCCTGCGAACAGCACAAACAGAAGACCACCCAGAGGCAGCATGATGCGGCTGGTCAGATAATCAATCGATTCAAAGAACGTCATGCCGCCCTCACTGGTCCAGCGGAACAGGTGCCAACCGTCAGCATCGGACACAAAGAACCGCGCATCCGCCAGCACATTGAACGACAGCACCGTACCCAGGCCAACTACCCAGCAGAGCAGCGCAATCACCGAGGTCACCCACACACGACTGCGACCACTGCGCTCAACCCAGAACGCCACTGCCGGCTCGAGCATGGAAATCGCCGAACTCCAGGCCGCTACAGTTACCAGCACAAAGAACACAACACCAAACAGGTTACCGCCAGCAATATTGCCAAAGGCGATTGGCAGCGTGACAAACATCAGGCCCGGCCCTTCATTGGGCTGCAGCCCGGCGGCAAACACCACCGGAAACAGGGCCATTCCCGCGGTTAGTGCTACGACCGTATCCAGCAGACCGACCGTCAGCACTGTCGATCCAATGGACGCCTTGCGCGGCATATAGGCGCCGAACACCATGATCGAGCCGACACCCACGCTCAGGGTAAAGAATGCGTGCCCCATGGCGGCCAGAATACCGTCAGGCACCTTGGCCAGATCAAACTCGAACAGAAAGCGCACACCCTCCATGAAATGACCGGTGGTAAGGCTGTACCCCAGAAGCGCCACCAACAGTACAAACAGCATCGGCATCAGAATCCGCAGCGTGCGCTCAAGGCCCGCCACCACACCCCGGGCAATCACCCAACCGGTGAGCAGCATAAATAGCGTATGCCACACCGTCAGCCGAACCGGGTCGCTGACAAGGCTGCCGAAACGCTGCCCCGCACCGTCACCGTCAATGCCGGCAAACTCACCGCGCACCATGCCAACGATATAATCGAGCGCCCAGCCAGCCACCACGCTGTAAAAGGACAAGATCAGCAGCGCACCAGTCATCCCCATCACCGCAGCCCAGGACCAGGCGGACGAAGCGTTCGAGTATCGGGAAAGCGTCTTCAGCGTATTGACCGGGCTCTGTCTGCCGCGCCGTCCCAGCAGGGTCTCGGCCAGCATCACCGGCAAACCGATCAGACAGATGCAGATCAGATAGACCAGAACAAAGGCGCCACCGCCATATACACCAGTCATGTAAGGGAACTTCCAGATGTTGCCGAGGCCTACGGCAGATCCGGTTGCCGCAAGAATGAAGACCCAGCGGCTTGCCCAGATCCCGTGAATGGAGACAGCGTCTTTGCTCATAAAGAGTCCCGGAGTACCCGAAAAAAGGAACGCATTGTCCAGATTTTAACCAATCACCACAAGGTCAAATCGCCGCAGGCATGAAAGCCCTCCACCCGCAAAATCCGCCGATACAGCATAGGAAACTACAGGTATACTGACGCGCCTATGAGCAAGCAAAAGAAATCCCCGGCCAACAGCGGCACCATTGCGCTGAACAAAAAGGCCAAACACGACTATTTCATCGAGCAGCGCTTCGAAGCCGGCATCGCACTGACCGGCTGGGAAGTAAAGAGCCTGCGCGAGGGTAAGGTGCAGCTGGTCGACAGCTACATCCTGCTCAAGAACAACGAAGCCTTTCTGCTGGGCGCCCACATCACGCCACTGAAGACCGCCAGCACGCACGTCATCGCCGACCCGACCCGCACCCGCAAACTGCTGCTGCACGCACGCGAACTCGACAAGCTGGTCAATGGCGTACAGGCCAAGGGCTTCGCCTGCGTCCCGCTCGCGCTGTACTGGAAGGGTCACCTGGTCAAATGCGAAATTGCCCTGGTACGCGGCAAAAAGGACTTCGACAAACGGCAGACCGAGAAAGAGCGCGACTGGGATCGCGAGAAGCAACGCGTCGTACGCGAGAACCATCGCTAATTTTTTTTGCTACCCGCTGAACTTTCCCGCAACCAGCCCGTCATACCATTTGACAGGCTGGTCCGCTCCACCAGCCGGTTTATGGTTTAAAGCATGTAACGCCTATACCCTGACTCGTCAGGGTATTTTTTTGTCTGCCGTGGCGGCTCGGGGAAAACGAAATGCGTCAGGCCGCTTGACGATCACACCCGCACACCGCGCAAACCGGGCAGAACCGCCCTAGCCTGCAAACGATAGCTATTACTCAGGGAACCTTTCGCGTACAATCGCATCCTAGTAACAGACCTGAAAGATTTGGGGCCGATTTGGATTCGACGACGGTTACAAAACTTGAGGGGCATGCCGAGCTGGTAGCAGAACTCGTAAATTCGCTGCTGCAAACTTATAGTTGCCAACGACGACAACTACGCACTAGCCGCTTAAGCCGGCTAGCAGCCTCTAGGGGATGCCTGTAAACCCGAAGATTTGGCTGTCAGATAGAACAGGATCGCCGCCAAGTTTGCTGTAGACGTAACGGCTAAAACTTATACAGCTCGCTCCAAGCACCCTGCCACTCGGGCGGCGCGGAGTTAACTAAGTAGAGATGGCTAAGCATGTAGAACCGATAGCGGCGGACTGGCGGACGGGGGTTCAAATCCCCCCGGCTCCACCAATTTGAAAAGAAACCCGTCTAGAACGCGGGTTTCAGCGAAGGAGGGATTTGGTAGATCGCACAAAGTCCAACTAGGACTTAAAAAAGGCGCTCCACCATGTCCAACTCACGCAAGCAGCAACACCTCATCACCTCGCCCAACGGGGTGTTTCAGTACTACCTCACTCTACCAGCACACCTGAGTAGCGACCCTCGCATACCCGCTCAGGTTCGCTGGTCTCTTGGTCGCAACGCATCCGTTGCCCGCACCCTCGCACACCTGCTCGACGCCGAGCTTTCGCTCGTCATCAAACCCGGCCCCACACTGGTGACACCTGAACTGGTAAGCGGGCGACTCAAGCAAGCCAAAGCCTGGCTCAAGCGCACACTCGATAACGCCGCCAATCCTTGGGGAGCGCTACCGAGTCCCGCCGAACTAGGCAAGCAAGACCTGACTGCCGCCAAACAGCGACTGGCCGACGAAAGCGCGAAGCACACCACCCTCTACAGCCTCACGCCCGGCGGCGAACTGATTCTGTCGATAACGCCCAGCAAAGGCCTTCAATCCGCACTGGATCTTCGCTTCCACCGCTTCGACTGGCCGCTGGGCACGTCAGAACAAGACAAAGCCCAAGACGCCGCGATCTACGCATTCGCCGCAATCACCCAACTGGAGCTGCACTCCCCAAGCAAAGAGCTACGACACCCCGCCACGTTCAACGCACTCGCACTGTATGAATACCTTTGCCATGCCCGACCGGACTGTGGCGCCCATCTTGCCGACATCCCGCCCGACCTGCCCGGCTCGCTCGCCGCGTATCGCATCCACAGTACACTCACATCGCTAAGCTGGCCCCAGCCTCGATACTCTGCCTTTGTCACCCGACAGCTTGCTTCCGGGCTCTACACCCTTGAGCTGGCATCATGCGCCCTGAAAACCATGCACCCAATCCTGGCTGGCAGAGGATTTTCACTGACCCTGCCGACCACCTCAGCCATCATGGCCACCCTGCTAAAGGAGCGCCTGGTCTCTGCCGTCGAGAATACGCTCCAGACACACCTTCGCCGCACTGCGACAACCGCCTCACTAGACCAAGCAAGGCTGGAGCTTGAGGCGCTGACCCGTGGATTCATGGGCAGCACGCTGGCGCAGTCCCGACTACCAAGCCTGCCCGATGCCAGACCACTAACTGACACCACGCCAGCGCCAGTGGATCCCGCGAAACAAGCGCTCGCCACGGCGCTCGCCGCCCTGCTACCAGAAGAAAAGCGCGGCCAACTCGACGCCTTGGTCAATAACACTCAGGGCACCGTCATCGACAGCAAAGCAGAACAACTTGATGGCATCACGCTTGGCGAACTGGCAGAGCGGTACCAGCAAGCGCAAATCGACGAAGGCAACTGGACACATGTCAAAACCACACCTCAGCGAAAAGCCCGCCTCAAAGTGGTTACCGAGCTGATTGGTGCGCACAGGCGCCTAGAGACACTGCGCCGCTCGGACTTTCTGACACTGCGTGATCAACTGCGCTTTCTGCCTGCCAGCGCCCATAAACTTATCGCCCGACAACGAATATCAGTCAGACAGCTTGTTACTGAAAAAACAGCACCAGCCATCCATCCAAGAACAGCCAAAGTGTACTTTGAGCTTGCCAAGTCACTCATCCGCTACGCGCAGGATCAGGAGTGGATTGAACATGACATCACCGCCAATCTCACCTTCAAAACCCGCAACGCAGCCCCACCAGCGAGGCGCACCTACACGCACGAGATGCTCACCAAACTGGTCAACGGCCCCGTTTATACAGCGACACGCCAGACCTCGTGGCGCATGGATGAGTACAAATTCTGGCTACCACTGCTCGGCCTCTACACCGGAGCACGCCTGGGAGAGCTTTGCCAACTGCAACTGACTGATGTGCGCTGCAGCAACGGAATTTGGCTCATCAATATCGACAACAGTAACGGCAAACGAATCAAGAACACCCAGTCGATACGCCAGGTTCCACTGCACGACCAGCTCATCAAATTGGGATTTCTGGACTTTGTTAACGATCAGAAGCATGCAAGCGCCGACTCCGACGCACCGCTCTTCAACTCACACCGGCAATACTCAAACGTACCCGTGAGCCATGTCGCAAGCAGATGGTTCAGCTCCTACGTCAAGCAATGCGGCCTCACCCAGGAGAAAGCCACCTTTCACGGCCTCCGACACACCTTCATCCAGCAGTTCCGCATGCAGCGATTAGACATCCTGATCGCCAAGGCGCTGGTAGGCCATGTCGACACCAGCACCACCGGAGGTTACGGCGACATCTACCCTCTGCGCGTCCTGAAGGCAGAGATCGACCGGCTCGACTTTGAGCTCAACCTCGATCACATCTCCCATGCTCGCTACCGATCACTGCGGGCCAAGCAAGCCGAACGACAAATCGGCAGACCCGCGAAGTAGCTCCAACCCTGGCCGCCCTCCAAACCGAGAGCGCGGCCAGCCTCCATAAAAATTTATTTATTTACACCTATAACTAAAAACACCGAAATACAAGCCTTTACCCGAAGCAGCCAAAATATCTGAAAAGAAGATATTTCGTTTGTTTTAGCGGACTAAAAACTCCTAAAATATTGACTTTATGTCAATATTTCTTAAAAAGAACGAATCCAGCCCTAACGAACTACAGCTTTTCAGTAGTATTCACTAAAAAATAACTGTTTACAGCAAAAATAAAATAATTAAGATCGCCTCATAGAACACTTTTGAGGCAAGCATGACAGCGAGCGCTCCAACAACTAAGTTGATTCCGATCTTGGAAGGATTTCAGCTCCAGTACGACAGCAAGTACGAGAAGTTTCGTCCGATCTTGCTGAAGCAACTTTTACCGATCACGGAGCTGCTCCAGCAGCTGGATAACTCGCCGAGCATCCACGACTACTTCGACGAGGTATGCCAACGCTTCATTGATGCCAACAGCTATTCAGTAAAAGGCCGAAATATGCTGACCTCGCGCATGGCGAAGCTGAAGAAGGTCGTCAGCGACAGCAATCCAAAGCGCGTTATGGCTGACCTGTCCCCTCACGACATTCCGCGGATAAAGCGTGAGCTTCCGAAAGCACTGGCGCGACAGAAGCGTTCAAAAAGTCAGGGTGAAAACATCCAGACCTACTACCAGCTGTTTAACCGCGTCATGGTCGAAGCTCTGAATGACAGCTTCATCAGTACACCGCTAAAGCTGAGCAATCCAGCGACCAAAAAGGCCGACAACACCAGGCCATTCAGCACCGATGAGATCAGCTCTCTACTCCAAGGCTGGCCTTATTCACTTACAGACGAGGAGCTGGCGCGCAAACTCGTCAAAGACGCCCATGCCTATCGATTCTGGCTACTGCCACTTGGCCTGTTTACCGGCGCCCGCCTGAACGAACTGTGCCAACTGCGGGTTCATGACATTCAACGCGATGGACATGGCATCAACGTCATTAGCGTGAATGACAACGGGTACAACAAGAGCCTGAAGAATGAACAGTCTCGCCGGGAGATCCCTATCTCTTCAGCGCTTGTCGATATGGGGTTTATGGCGTTTGTTGAGGAACGCAGAGCTGCGTCAGGCAACGATGCTCAGCTATTTGCGGAGCTAACGTTCACCAGCGAACACCTGTATTCCAGAATGGCCAGTCGCTTCTTCTGCGGCCACGCAACGGGAAAAGGCTACATCGGCTCTCTCTGTGCACGCGCCAGCGACGGGGCACTCAATTTTAAAAGCTGTCGCCGGAGCTTTGCACTGCGACTCCAAAACTCTGGCGTCGCCGAGAGCACCATCTCGCATTTGCTGGGGCATCGACGCAATACCTGCGAGGTTACACAGAGGCACTACCTCGACAAGCCCTACAGCCAGGTACTGCAGGAGGCTATCGAGCAAGGCCTCAAATATGGCGCCCAGCTGTCACATGTGAAATGGGAAAACTACAAGCTGCTCATGCAAGCCCAGAAAGGGCGACGCCCGCGCGGGCGACGTCCAAAGGCGGCCTGACATGCTCACCACATCTCGCTCTACTTCGTCCGCAGGACGGCTATCGATTTTGATGTCAAACCAATCGGGCAGCTCGCTGCCGGAGCACGTACCCGCGGGACGTGCTTATGCGCATGGGTACGTGCGCACACACCATACCCGCGCTTCGGGTATGGGGGCGCAGTGGCGGCATGGGATTGGCGAGGGCATCACGAACAACGGTGAGGTGAGGCCCAGCCAACACCATGCCGACATGGTTTTTCGCTCCGACCAGGAGTGAAAAAACAAGCGCCCCTTCGCGAAGCGGCTGCTTTTGACATCAAAAAAACAATAATAATTATAAGGATGGCAACATGCTAAAAAGCACTGAAGAGCGCTACCGAAAGCTTGCAAGACACTTCTACAAAACGAGACTGCCAGACACACCACTCTCAACAAGCGCGATATGCAAAGCACTGACTGCGTGTGCAGCAGACTATAGACCCGACTACTTCCGAGTGCTGAAAAATGCACTGGCATTCGACGTTCGTGAACGTGGCCACCCAAAAGCAGCCAAGCGGATCCTACTAACAACCAATCCAACCACCTTAGCTGACAGCACCATCCCTCCTAAAGCGAAGCGCCACGCAGTCAAAGCCCTTAGTGAGGATGATGTTCTCGCACTTCTGCGTCACCTCGAAAACACACGGCACTACGACGTTTTTGCAGCCGTCACTCTAGCTTGGCTACTCGGCGTCCGGCCCAGCGAGATGCACTCAATTCGGGTAGTGGGCGAAGAGTTCCATATTACCGGCGCAAAAAAGGACGATCGAGGCATCAGGGGCGCCGACCGAGTCATAAAGTTCCCGTACCAAACGGACTCTGAGATTGCAGCTGCCGCGGTAGGCATATATCAGAAATCGCATCGCAGCCTTGCAGCCATCAGAGACACCCTGCGAGAGCAGTGCAGGCAGCTCTGGCCCAGACGCAAAGTCCAACCCACGCTTAAAAGCCTGCGCCACCAGATGGGCTCAAACCTCAAAGCGTCTGGCATCAGTCCCAAGCTAATGGCGTACATCATGGGGCATCAGTCTACGCGCTCAATTGAGCGATATGGAGACAGGCGCACCGCCACCAAGCGCCGTTTCTCCTTACCGAAGGCAGCACCCAATGCAGACCTCTCGAAAGTTAGAGTCAGCAGGAAAAGTAAACCAGCGTGGTATTCGGCAGAACCTGCGGCTAAGGGCGCAAGCCCCAAAAAAACGCACTGACAGACTAAGCGTCGCACTGTTTAACAAAAATCTGCACGGCGCCAACGACTGATCTCATCGATCAGAACCGCTGAAAGCTTGTCCTGCATCGCCAAGAGGGCGACTCTTAAGCAGGGTTGCATCTGTGCATGGAAATACCATCTCATCCTCGTGGTCTCCTCGTAGCCTCGATATATGCCGCAGAGTGCGACCATGAGAGCGTGAATTTCCGGCGCATGGCCCGAGTAGGACACAAAAACAGAGCCAGTATCCAATTGTGTAACGGATAACGATTCCCTCATGATTATCAGGGTTTGATTCCAAGGGTCGATTGGCTTCCGATCCAGAAAGGCGTCGAAGCGGGCTGCTTCGCGGCCGATGTCTTTTGTGTTGGTCATAATTACCTCCGGCTGCTGAGTGACGCCTTCAACTTGCCGGCTTGACCGTCACAAAAAGAGATACAAAGGGGCATAAAAGGAAAACCTTCTTTTTTCATTCAAGAAGGGATGTTGAAAAAAAGGATATTTTTTATGGACTTAGCAGAAGAGCTGGCCAGAATAAAAGAGAACATGACCAGTGCTCCCTTTGACGGGAAAGCAGCAGATGTCATTTTGTTTTTGGTCTGTGAAACGCTTAATGCGTTGGAGCGTGGCATCACCTCAGCAGGCTTTGAGCGCTCTCAGATCATCTACGGCTGCCTGCCTGCCGGTGAAGCGGCGCAGGTTGATCCCAAAACTTGGATGCCCAAAGAGGCGCAGTTGCGCCGAGTCCTAGCTAGTCGATCAAATTTGGTTGAGCTGGACTATAAGCAAGGTAGAGGTCGGGGAATTCTGAGTAACTACCGACTAAAACTGGCAGACCGCGCCAGTGAAGAGCCGTGCTCAGATGGGGAAAGCCTTTCCCAAACTGGGCGAACTATCCGCTATGTTCGTACGTCCGCGAATGAAATTAAGCCCTTTTTTCTGCTGCGTCCGTTCCTGAAGAAGGAGATGAAGAATAGGAGCGTTCGCGGTGTCATTTTCTTGCTATTTTTCGTCCTTTTTGGCGCCTTACTTACTGCGGTTGTACCTTTTCTGTTGCTGCTTTCGCTTGTTTTTGGTCCCTCATCAGTAGACCTAAAAAGCATCTTGTTGCTGGTATTTGTATTTATGGTGTTCTGGTTGGTATGGAGGCTCGTGTATGAGCCCCTTATCAGGCTAATTGACAGCCGTGTCGTACAGGCACCTGCTTGGATTACCGGAATATTAGAGGATCCATGTGAGCTAGAGATGTATCGCCAGTCCGATGGGCAATGGACTCGGCTAGTACGATTCACTGGTGAATGTACATTGTGCGGCGGGCGAGTAGAGCTAAAGAGCGGAAAGCCTGAGCACGCCTACCCTTTGGTAGGGCGCTGCATTAACAGTCCACACTCACATGTGTACTCATTCGACAGGATGCTGATGAGCGGGAGCTACATCGGACCACCTTTGCCAAGCTAGCAACCGTGAACGGCTGTTCTATTGGCTGCTGAGTCGACTGGCAAGGTGTTTGTCAGACGTCTTAGTACTGTTAGGGTTAGCGCATATCTCAAGGAGTCAGAGAACCTCATGGCAACAAGCCCCAGAATTCGTGTAATGCTCTCCAGTCGTTGCAACGACTTTTTTTCAGCCGAGGAGAGAACCCCCCTTACTGATGTAAGGCAGGCACTCAAGAAAGAGATCGAAGCTGAAACGCTTTTTGGGGCCAAGCTTTTTAAGGTGTGGATCAACGAAGATGCGGAAGCGTTGGACCACACAGAAGACAGCTGGGATGCGTGTCTGAAGCAGGTCCGTGATTGCGATGTTCTTATCGTTCTGTACAACGGCAACGCCGGCTGGGCCAAAAACGGCGCAGACGTTGGCATCTGCCATGCGGAGTATGCAGAGGGCCTGAAGACATCGCCCGGCAAGGTGCGGCTGATTGAGCTGCCTGTTGGTGATCCGAACAGCGAGCTCGCCCAGGCAGAACGCAACTCTCGATTTGCAGCCTTCAAAAATACCGCTTCCGGTTTTCGGGGAGGGGAGGTCGAGGACATTCCCTCGCTGAAAAAGCAGGTATTCAAAGCACTGTTTGATGCGGTTCTGGCTCAGACTCGCCGCGGTGGGGAAGGCGCAAAAGGCGGCCGTTTCGATCTGGGGGCAGCGCTTGAATGGAGTCGCCTGGATTTTGCCGGGCGCAGCAGCGCTATGGCGTTCGAGGTTGCCCAAGCGCTATTGGGGCGCCCCCAATCTAGGAAAATAAACGATCGGTTGCTGATAGACATTGCGGGGCAAACCGTTCTGGCAAAAGTTCATGCGGTACCGGCTGCGTTCAGCGTGGCAGCTGCACGAGAGCCGGTGGGGCGGCCACACCTGCAGGACCACCTGGACGTGTCAGAACTGGACGCTGCCGGAGGGCCACTGCATTTTGTAGCCTGTCATCGCACTGTTACCGAGACGCAGGCCACGAACCTGCTAGGGTTTCCGGATGCCACGGTGATTAGCAGCCCCTTTGGTGTATACGTCGCAGACAAGGTACAAAAGATGCAGTTCGTCTTTTTGGCCAACTGCCGTGATCCAAGCCAGACTCGATTGGCAGTCCAGCGTTTTTGGGAGTGGTCTGAGCAGGCGGGCGAGAGTCAGTACCTCGCCGACAGAGCCATGGCGCGGGCCAGAATCGTCTCCGCAATTGCCAATGAACAGTAAACATTTAGTGGCCGGAGCAAGATCAACAAGGAAGAGATTATGACTAAGTTACTGCTTGGACCAGTTCTATCATTTCGCGGGATTTCAGATGCCGACACATGGAAAGTAAGCGCGCTAATGGGCATCAAGGATACCGATGCCTACCCAGAGGTCCTCGTCGATGGTAAGCGCGCTCCGGCACCTGCAGTGCTCTTGCGGCATAAGGACATCATTTATCTCCGCTACAACCTTTCCTGCGACCAAGACAAAGTGGAGCGACGTGTTGAGTACAGTGTTTCAGGGATAGCTGAGACGTGGTCCTTCACTGTGCCAGGCAAGGGCTTCGCGCCACGTATGGCCTACGTTTCCTGCAACGGTTTCTCTGATCCCAATGGTGTCCGTAAGCTCATCAAGTCGGAGAACGAAGTGTGGGGCGACCTTCTTTGTAGCCATGATAAGACCGTTCGCCCGTCAGACTATAAGTTAGACAAAGAGCAGCTTTGGCATGAGCAGCGTACCCACGCGAAAGGGCTGCAGCGGTTCCACCTGTTGCTGATGGGCGGTGACCAAATTTATTTCGACTCGATCTGGGAGGACCTGAAGCCGCTGAAAGAGTGGATCGGTCTCCCCAGAGAGAAACAACTGCGTTATCGCGTGAGCAAACGTCTGGATCAGAGGATTGAGGACTATTACATAAGTCTGTACAGCACTCGCTGGCTCCCCAAGGAACGCAACGCGTGGGGAAGTAACGAGGCGTCCAATGATTGCGCCAATGGGATGGCGCGAATTCCTACCGTCATGATGTGGGATGACCACGATATCTTTGACGGTTGGGGCTCATATAGCCCGGAGATGCAGCAAAGTGAGCTATTTAGCCGACTGTTCTTTCATGCACGTCGAGCATTCTGGATTTTCCAGATGCAGCATGCCGCCGACTCCCTCCCGGTTTTAGAGAATCAGTCCGGCTTGGATGTGCGTAACGATGATCCACTATTCTGTCCGGTTAAATGGTCTCAAGTTCTCGAGGAAGATGAGCTCGCGCTTCCATTGCTTGACGACCAGCCCGGATTCACCTTCGTGCACCGGGCTGGGCCAGTCCGCCTGGTCGTCGCTGACCTACGAACAGAGCGCTCACAGGAGCAGGTACTCGGTCCAGAGACCTGGAGATCTCTTCAGAATTCGCTTTCGAACATCGAAGCAAACAACCGTAAACATCCCGGCACGGGGTGCCAGCACCTACTTTTCATGTCCTCTGTTCCCGTTGTTCACCCTAAGCTGTCACTGGCCGAAGCCTTTTTGGACAACTTTGGTTCGGAGCATGTCCTAGACAGCAGTGCCGACGACCTCAAAGATCATTGGACTCATAACGACCACGAGGGGGAGCGTAAACGGCTCGTTGATACATTAATGCGAACCGCTAAATCGAAGGGTCTGCGCGTGACTATCGTGTCTGGTGACGTGCACGTTGCGGCTTGGGGCGTTGTTTCCCGAAACGATGTGCCGCCAGGAGAAAACTGGGCACAGGTTCAACAGTTGACGTCGACCGCGATAGTGCATCCATCTCTGGTGTCCGTGATGGAGCGCCTGTTCTTTCATGTGTTGAACAATGTCGCAAAAGGCGAACAAGAGCTAGATGTGAACCTCACTGCGAAGATGATGTTGTTCCCAGGGGACAATCGGTACGTCAAGGCTGCCCGTAACTGGTTGGCGCTAGAACTTGATCTCGGTGATAGGGATAAAGGCTCGAAGCTCTGGGCGACATGGCGGTGTGAGACAAAAGAATCGTTCACAAACCACCTTTTGGCAATTGATGCCAATAGTCCGCCGCTGCTGCCTTAGATCCTTTTTGCGAGGTGATGGCAAAGCGTTGAATAACCATCGTTTCAGCTTGAATTCAGAGTGAAGAGACGATAGCGTTTCGCCATAAAGCTGCATAAGGATATGAGCATGGCAAACGCGGTTTCGGCCGGATGGCACGGGCATGACTATCAAGCTCGATTCTTCTGGATTCATGCCTCAGCATTGAGGGACCCTGATCAGCCGCATGTTATCGAGGTTTCCTACGAGGCTGACGGCCCTAAAGCGTTCGATGACGTTATTATTCGCTATGATCCACCACGGGCAAGCACAGGGCCGGTGCGCATTTCTGTTGACTACCATCAGATCAAGTTTCATGTCACTGGCGCGGGTCGATTCGGCTACGAAGACCTCATCGATCCGGCCTTCATCGGCGCCGAATCGGTGTCTCTCCTAGAAAGATTGCAGCAGGCAAAAAAGGGCGCACCTCAGAACTCTGCGTATCACCTTGTTACGATCGACAGCGTTAGAGATGGCGATCCACTGGGTGAGATCATTTCAGCCGTGGACTATTCGCTACGCTTTGACAAACTATCGGTTGGCAAAACGGACGCCAGTAAAATGGGCAAGGTTCGCAAGCTGTGGCGAGAGCATCTCAAGCTCGCATCGGACGACGAACTGAAGAAGGTGCTGGAGGGTCTTCATATTGCAACCGCTCAGCGGTCTCTGACTCAGTTGCGCGAGGAGGTAAACCTTCGCTTCCGAGTAGTTGGCCTGATCAGTTGCCATGACAGTTCCGAATTCCGCTTCGACGCTACTGCAAGGTCCCTCAAGAGCAGAGGCTTATACCAGTTTACGCGCCAGCAGTTCGAAGCTCTCTGCCAAGAGGAAGGTTGGGTTCGCTCCGATCCTCCTGAGAACATCCTAAACGTTTCTCTTCGCTCGTTTGTAGATGGTCCAACCGACCGTATAGACGCGCTCCCGGAAAACACTCTTTCACTATTGCAGCACTTTGACGGCCGTCACCTCAGGCCAGGCGAGGAGTGGGCATCTGTAGTTCAACCCGCGGTTGAGTCATTTCTGACGCGTGTAAAGCAATCGGAACGCCGTATTCGGCTGTTTCTGGATGTTCATACCTCAATCGCATTCCTGGCTGGACGATGCCTAGGGCTGAAATCCGGCATGGAGGTTGAGCTCGTTCAGAAGGGGCGCTTAGGGATATCTGTTTGGCGGGCAGATGACGGCAAAGATCAGAGCGCAACCGATGTCACTGTTGAACACCTTCATGCTGGTCCAGACATTGCGCTTGTGTTGAGCATATCTCGAGATGCTGTCGACGATGTCCGGGACTACGTAGCCAAGCAGCCGACGATAGGCAGGATTTTGCACATCACGCCTAGCGAGGGGCCAGGTCAAACCTCTGTAGCAGGAGGAGCCCATGCCGCCCGCCTGGCGGACGACGTTGCCAAGGCAGTCGCCAAGGCTAGAGTTCCACTCGGTGCTCAAATTCACGTATTTAGCGCGGCGCCGAATGCGGTCAATTTCTTTGTGGGTCAACACGTCGAAGCTATGGGCCCATGCGTTTTCTACGAGTTCGATTTCAACCGCCGCGTCGACGGTAGCTATAAACCCACCTTCAAGGTTCAATAACATGGAACTCAAACCTCAATTCGCGGAGTTCCTAGCGGGAATTCGGCCAACGCCTTCACAGCAGGAAGATTGGAAAGTCGGGTCGAAGACCTTGCGAAACCGGCTCGAGTCCGATGAAAAACTCAAGGGCATCGTCGTAGCCACCTTCCTGCAAGGCAGCGTTCGCAGGTCAACAGCCGTCCGCCCCCTAGGTGAGAAACGTCCAGACGTTGATGTCGTGGTGGTGACTAATCTGGATTACAACCGACTGACGCCGAAGGAGGCTATGGATCTCTTCGAGCCATTTCTGGAGCGTTACTACCAGGGAAAATGGCGACCCCAGGGGCGCTCGTTCGGGATTGAGCTTTCCTATGTGGATCTCGACCTGGTAATTACGGCGCTGCCCACCAACGGCCCGAGTCGCAGTCTCCTAGAGCAGCTCTACCGGTCGCAGTCCGTGTTGACCACTAACTCGCTCGAAGAAGAGACCAGCTGGCGACTGAACAGCAGTTGGACACCACCTAGCGGTCTGCTCGGCAACGCGACACCTCTTCATGACGCGCCTCAGGAAGAGTGGAAGCCTCATCCATTGTTTCTTCCGGACCGGGATGCCGGCAACTGGGGGCGCACTCACCCACTCGCGCAGATTCAATGGACGGCGGCAAAGAATCGAGAGTGCAATGGCCACTACGTGAACCTGGTGCGAGCATTGAAGTGGTGGCGCCAGGAGAATGCAGAAAGTCTTCCTAAGTACCCGAAAGGCTACCCATTGGAGCACATGATCGGGCATGTCCTGGCCGACGGTACCACCTCCATGGCAACGGGCCTAGTTCAGGCCTTGGAGAGTTTCAGGGACATTTGGTCCTACTATGACCTGCTCAATACAGTCCCAACGCTTGCTGATCACGGTGTCCCAGAGCACAACGTTCTCGCACGCTTGCCGTTAGAAGACTTCAAGGCCTTTTACGCGGCCGTATGCGAAGCGGCTAAGCTGGCCAGGAAGGCGCTCGACAGCACCGACGCCCAAGAGAGCGGTCAGTTGTGGCGAGACTTGTTAGGGCGCAAGTTCCCTCTGCCCGGGCCGCAAGGTGGTGACAGGTCGAATGGCGGCTTTACGGCACCGAACCACTCTGCCCAGCCTGACAAGACTGAGCGGTTCGCTTGACTTTTCGTCAAGTGATAACGCCCCACATTTTGTTGTCGGTTGTTGATGCCATCAACAGCGGTGCACGCACCCACACAGACTGTAGCTGGGTGCTGCATCCGGAAGGAGAATGGTCGCTCCAGTTCGTAGCGCGTCTTTCCGTACCGCCGACAGACTTTGTGCCAAGCGAATCGATCTGGCAGCTGGTGGTCTGGACAACCCCTAGCGGGGAAACAGCTCACGTTTATCCAGACGCTACTCACGGCATAACCGCCACATTCCCTCATCAGGATTACAACGGCGAAGCGTACCCTCCTCGTCATTGGAGGCTCGGCAAACCTTGCTTGGAAAAACCTATCGGAGTTTTCAATCGCACTAGCTGGTCGAACGAACCTCGCAACCTGGCCGAACGCTTGCCTTGGTTGCTGCAGCGCTTATTGAGCTGGATTGACGCGGCGGCAAGCGATTCCCTTCGCGTTGAGGGAGAGCCACTTGAGCTTCCGCCCCTACCCGGACAAACCCTATTTCCGCTGTTGGGGTTTCGAGAAGTTGCCGGCAGCCTTTCGCAGTGGATGCCTCACCAAGGGAGTTGGGGATACGCAAGCGCAAGCCAGTTGAGAGGGGCCAATGGCACTCGGGTCATAACGGCATATCAACTGCCCGACGGCGAGATCGTCAAGACCATTGAATGGTCGCCTTCGATGCTGAGCAAAGAACGTACATCAGATGCCCTGTGGCTTGTCTTGCCTGAGATGCCAGTAGCGCCTCCCTGGCAAGCCCCTAAGTCTTGGATGGAACTAAACGAACGCCTAGCAGCCAACCACGTCGATCTTAAAAAAATACTCGTTGACATGGGGTGCGCGATTCGGCGGAATCCTCGGAGAGCTCCCCCCGGGGTACTACTTCTGGGATTCCCAATATCGGAGCGAGTTGGGTTAGCGCCATCCCGACTTCACTGGCTTGCGATTAAATCCCCCCCACTTGCCAACAAGACAGCGCGGCGAAATGGGTTCAGAACCTGTGAGCGCAACCATCGCCAATGGGATGCTGAAATTTCTATATCCAAGGAACTCCTGAAGTGGCAGCGCACAGCCAACTGGGCCTCGGACCAACTGAGAACGAGGGGAGCAGCCGAGAGTGAGCTGTGCGGGCGTCGAGTTGTATTGATAGGCGCAGGCTCCCTCGGAAGCTCAGTCGCAGAGAACCTCCTCCGTATGGGCATTTGCGAACTGGGTATTTTGGATTACGACTGGGTGATGATGGGCAATCTCAGCCGCCATACGCTCTCCATGCAGGCGGTGGGGCAAAAGAAAGCAAAGGCTCTTGCTGCACACCTCAACGGATGCATGCCCGATGCAAAGGTCAGGGCGTTTGATACCATGTTTCCTCCCCATAGCGAGCAGATCAAACAAGCCGTCAGAAACTATGACGTGATTGTCGACTGCACGGGCGACGATGAAGTATTGGAGGCTCTGGCTTCATTCGATTGGCAGAGTGAAAAACTCTTTGTGAGCCTAGCTATGACTTGGCGAGCGGAAGGCCTGTTCGCGTATGCTGCTTCCGAATCGAGCTTTCCAGCCATAGACGCCAAGGCCAAATTCTCCGCCTCTCCCTCCCCACCCTTCGACGACTTAGACGCAAAGATTGAAGGTATCGGATGCTGGCATGCCGTATTCCCTGCGACCGCCGATGATGTTCAGCTATGGGGAGCGATTGGTAGCAAATTCATCCGCAGGGCCGTATTGAGTCCGCGAAGGCACTATGAGTATTTCCGGCAAATGCCGGACGGCACAGTCGAGCATGCAAAATGAAGAGCCCTGTCCCGCTCTCGTTCTCGAGCCCCGACGCCCCATACACTGTGACCTTTGAGGCTGCAGCTTTAAGTAAGATGGTAAGTGACTGTGTCCGGGCAGGAACGCACGAAACGGGCGGCATTTTGATAGGTAAGTACCGTAGCGACGGGAGAGTTGCCCTTATCTCGGAAATTACATCACACCCAAAGGACTCAATCAGCAGCTCAGTCACCTTCCAACGCGGAACAATTGGGCTAAGAGAATTACTCGCCGCGCGTTGGGATGAAGGTTTTCACTATGTCGGTGAGTGGCACTATCATCCTGGCGGCTCACCGGAACCAAGCGGCCCCGATATGCATACCATGCGAGCCATCGCGACAAACTCCAAATACTCGTGTCGAGAACCAATTCTGATCATCTTAGGAGGACACCCTCCACGAGAATTTAAGCTCAGCGCAACAGTTTTTCCGGCCAATAGGCCAAACGTGAGACTAATCCCATTCCCCTACGGCTGATACGCGCCATCGTTCCCTGCAGGCAGTTCATCCTAAATCAGTCCCAACTTGGTCAGCCCCGCTGACGTCCGCTTCTGGCTGTCCTAAACTAGGAGCATCAGGAGGGCAACCCCTACTGGGTTACTTCGAATAATCCCAAAATTTGTGGTTCATGTTAGTTTCAATCTCCCGGATGGATTTAATCAACTTCTTTGCTTTTTCCCTAGGAATGGTGCCTTTGTTAGCAGCCAACTGAATTTCTTTGATTTGGGCTTTCCGTTCTTCGAAGCGCTTTCGATTAAGCTTGAGCCCTTCAATCATGAGCGTGGAGACGACACTCATCAACTTGTGGTACTTGAAACAGAACTCAATCGCGGGCCTGACTTGCTCAGTGACATCTTCCCACTGAGGATGATTGTCTGCCAGCTCATCAAATTTTCCTGGACTCAACACGCTGTCATTCGGAATGCCGATCCCCGTAACACCTGTATGCAGAAACACCTTCCGAGCCAACTCAGAGCAGTAGGCTGCGGCTTTCATTGGCTTTTTGGAAGGCAAAATTTTGTAGGGCTGCGCCAGATAGAACGCACATGCCTGGTAAATTCTATCGAAGTGTTCCGAACCAAGTTTCTTACACCGAATCACCCGCCAATCAGGTTTTACATCGCTCAAGACATCTGACACCAGCCTATTGGAAACGCCCAGGCTAGGCATTGCATCGACGCAGACAAAGTCTGCATGAACCAGAGCGACGTGACTTGATCTTGCGTCCTTATAGCCAAGTTTTTGCCCCTTAGTGATAACTTTCGCGCCGGTCGTGTTTCCAGTGCTCAGAATTACATCCCCAGCTTTAAGCAGGTTACTTACGTGGCTCAGTTCGTCGTTAAAAGGATTGTCCTGGCCCCTCACCATGGCCCGATAGATCTCCAGCTGGTCGGTTGGAATCCCTTGATAACGAGCACCGAGATCTATCATTGCATCAGACTGCCCGCGAACTTTATCAAGTAGATGTTGGCTCTTCTCCTCGGATGACATAGCCGAAAAAATTTCCGCTGCGGCATTGTGCCGAGCGCTCTGTCGAATTTGGTCCAGATCCATGTGGGTAACTCTTTCAGTAAAAGGATAGCTAGGCGCCGTGCTAGTGGAGAATACTGTAATGGGGCGCGATCATGGGACTGCAAGATCCCCCTGATCGGAGAAAAGGGGACAGAGGCGACCGTCTGCTTTTGGCCGGGAGGCGCCTGTCGCAACTGGCAGGATCCGGCCATAAGCGGTCATCTGGTGACTACAAAACCAACTGCGATTCAGATATCGCGCGAGGTCCTACGCCCCAGTTGGACGGCGATGCAATTTCTTGCCCGGTTTGATTAGCTCTGAACGAGCAGAGCAAGGAACTTTGCCTGCACAGACTCTGTGAGCCAAACACCATTATCAGACAGAAAGAAGCTCGCTCCCTCCCTGTGCATTCTTCCGGACAGTACCTCTAAGACCACAGGTTTTCCGTGACGTTGGCCCACTCTTACGGCGGTTTCGGAATCTCGCGATAAGTGGACATGGTTTCTGTTTCCTGACTTCAGCCCCTCAGCCAGTATTGATTCCAGAAAGCGGGTGGCCGTGCCGTGATACAAAACCTCCGGCGGCACGGCGGCGACCAGACCTAGCTCTACTTTGACCGAATGCCCCTGATTGGCCCTGATTTTTGTGCCATCTTCACTGATCTTGAATCGTTGCTTCTCGCTGGTGCGAGTGAGTTCTTCGATAAGTGACCGGGTGAGCGGAACTTTGCCTGACGAGGTGCGCTCGACTATTTGATCAATCTCCGCCCAGCCGTCTGGATCTAGCACGAGGCCGACCTCCTCCGGTTTGTGACGGAGCAGTAGGCTGAGAAACTTGCTTGCGGAAACCTTGTTTACCATCACTTCACCTTCCGAGCCGTTCAACGCCAAGCTCTGCTGAAAACATAAGCGGAGGCGAAGCCGGAGTTCATGGTTTGTGCTGATACGGTATTCACCTGACAGTTGACCACTGTCAGGGGCATACGACCTCGAACCAAATTTTGAAATGGATACCGCTACCCGCCAGCAACCCCAAAAAAACACGCGTCGCGGCGAATTTATTCGTACCCTATCTTAAGCGCCTGGGCCTGCTCGGCCAGCGCATCGAGCGCCTCGCGACCCTCTGCTTCGCAGCGCTCCTTAAAGGCAATCACGTCCGTGTACTGCACTCGACGGTGCGTGCCAACCTTATGGAACGGGATATCCCCGCGCTCCAGCAACTGCACCAGGAACGGCCGCGAGACGTTGAGCAAATCCGCTGCCTCCTGAGTCGTCAACTCTGCGTGGACTGGGGTGACACAGACCGCACAGCCCTTGCCGGTTTCGGACAGGATTTTGATGAGCAGCCGCAGCGCCGAGATCGGGACAAGAACCGGATGGGAGACACCGCTCTCATCGAGGATATCAATTCGCTGACTTTGCGAGCGCGTCTGCAAAAAGGCAGACAGCACCCGACTGCTCTCACGTGCGATGGCAACTTCTTCGGTCGTCGGAAAGGAGTGAACGCGGGAGAGTGTGATCATGAAAGCCTCCTAAAAACCTCTAGCAGCCTCACCGTAGAGAGCATAATCAAAACAAACAAAATATTAACCTTGCCCCGCAAGTAGCCGCAGAGATGCTCATCCCACCTCCACGCCTCGCTGCGCTCAAGCTCCCAGGCGCAACAGCTCCACCATAGACGCCTATGCTCTATCGTTGAAAAAATCATCTCGAGCAACGCGTCCAAAATCACTCAGATCTTGATCCGCATCGCTGAACATGAAGTTCACCATGCGCTTTCGCCCAAGGCCGGAAAGCGTCCTAAAAAAGCACTGCTCGCAAAGATGCACCTCATAGTGTTCACCATCGTGGGTCGAGCCGTAACCCCAGCCGGCGCGAAGGGTTCCGAACTGTAATCCATACCCTTCAACGCGCGTACTATCGCCGCAGACGTCGCACAGAACATCGTTAAGCGACTCATCCTGCTCCTTAGCTGTAATTCTCATTGGTCCCTCCCACTTGAGACGTGTACGACTTCGCTCATCCGGCGCACAATGGCGCGCTACCCCGAGTACGGCATACGCAGCGGTACAACCAGCAGTGGCTTTTATTGCCCAGCGGCCATTCACGCCCCCATCGAATCAAAATCGTCCGGAACATTAATCTGGCCGCGCAAGAACCCGATACGTTTGGAGCCGCTACCATTTTCCGGATCTAGCGGCACTACTGTGACCTTTGGCGTGCCTTCGACAGCAATCACAAACGACTCGCCTTCAGCCGCCAGCTCAACCAACTGCGGTAGCTCAGCCATCACCTGCTGAATGTCTATAACTCGCATGACTGAACGCTCCTGTCTCAACTTGCTAGATCCAATCAACTTGGAAACGCCACCGTCTAGGCGCAGAGCCAGCGGGCCTCAATACCTCAGGTTCAAGCGCTCGCGGAGCTGCTCTCTAACATCAGCACAAGACAGTCCCAAGTTGGAGTCTGTATGAATCAGGTGGCTTCGTTTCTCCTCAGGCCACCCAAAGTCATCGTCATCGACTGCCAACCATTCGACCGGAGTCCGAAACCTGCCAAGATAGGCTTGAATCTGCTCATACCGTGTTTGCAGATCCCAAAGGGTACGGTGGTCAGAGCCCGCCTTCTTCATTGCCGAATGCCAAGTCGCCCCTACAACCAACCGCGCAACCGGTTCAGGTAACGCTTTGCGAGCCCGCTGGTATCCCAAGTGCCTGGCCCAACTGGTGGACAGCACGATCTGTACATCAGCCTCCTCGACGACCGCCTGCAGGTAATAAGCCCACATAAACAGCTGCCCCTCTGCACCCAACTCAGCTCGTCCGCGGCGCAGATACACCGCGTCAGGGTGCAGGACACCATCAAAATCCAGAAACAGCAGCATGCCTAAACCTCACAACGGATCCCGGCACAAGGTCCGGATGCTAATGCAGCCAAGCAGGCGTGAACTGCAGCACCGCTGGGTCAAGAGAAAAGAACGCATCGAGAGAGCGCCTGCCACCAGCCGCGTCAAACGTCACCAGGACGTAAAGGCTGCCGCTCTTGGTTCGAAGCACCCAGAAATCGTTTAGCTTCTCCGCTCTCACGATGTCTGAGGTGATGATTCGGTGCCCATTGGCAAAACGCCCGAATCTGTCTGCTTTTTCATGAGCGAACACCCTGCCAAAAGCAGAGCGAGCAGCGATACGGGCCCCAAGAAGGTAGCCTGTAACCGGGCGCCCAAACCAAAGCCCGGTTGCCTGATAGAGCCGTTTTCGGGAGTAGCTGGATATCTTCATAAGACCACCCTCAAGCACCGTGCTGCGCAGGTCTAACCACCGTTCCACCAGCTAAGCCCTGCTTTCTGCTGAGCGACATGGCTGGCTTTGATTCAGTAATTCCGCTTGATTTTACAAATGTAAAATCAAGCGGAAATGTAAGGGTAGAGCGGCATCAAGCCGCCCTACCCGGTGATCAGAGCAAGAGCTTTTGGATGTGCCTGCTTACGCAGCCCATCCCCCAGCAACACGTAGTGGGTATTCTTCGTCTGAAAGACGAAGCCATCCGTGAACTTCTGCAGCGGAGAAGTCCGCACAAAGTCCCCTACATCCCAGCGGCGCAAAGAGTCATATACAACAGTGTGGGCAAACAGGAACACAGGCTCTATATCAAGTCGGGTGAAGAGCTCCTCCTGATCCGAAAGAACTTCCAAATCCAGCCAAATCCAATTACGTACCAGGCAGAAGGGAGCACCGTTGAAGGTCGCACGGCCATACTCCAGAGCTTCATCGTTTGTCATCGCGCTCGCCGTCATAGGCTCGCCTGGGCCGTGTAACAGTGTCTCGATTGCTTTTGTTAGATCCATAGCAGCATCTCCACATCAAACTCATTGCGCACAGTGCTGGCGACCCTAGAAAGAAGGCAAGCCAGCACCGCTTACTCTGAGCCCAGCAGACTCAAGAGCTGGAAGCACTACTTCACGACTGGGCTTATTTTCATGACTGGACTTTTTCGTCTTCGCAGTTCGCTACGCAGCAGACGCGTCATCTCCAAAACGCCATCGCTTCCCAGCTCCCGATGTGGCAAATCAGCCTCGGCAACAAGCCTGTCACACCAGGCCCCAAATCCCTCGTATCCCGGATCTGTGCAGCGTTCACGATGATCTTTCAACGCGCTGAACAAATGGTTCAGATACAGCGCCTCGTCCAAATCCGGGTCGTCAAGCACATCCGTAACTTGGTCCAACAACTCACTCGCCGAGTACAGTCGCTTCACAGTCTTATCACGGGGATCAATAGGATTCAGCTCGAATACCTCGGCGATTACCGATATCGCGCACGCCTCCCTGGCACTGCGTTCCGGCTGAATAAGCCTCACCTGCCACTCGACGATCTCTTCAACCAGCTCTCTGAAACCCACCTCTTCATGCTCAGGCATTGACGCCTCCTATTCGTTACACTTTAATCTGAATATCTGTATATCAGTTATTCATAAAACCGAAAGATAGATATAGAGTGACCGCCTGTCAAGGATCCAGGTGCAACTCATGGGTAGCTCGATTTACAGGAACGAACATCTGGTGCTACTGCGTCTGCTCAGGCAATACCGGACGGAGTCAGAAATGACTCAGGGTCAGTTCGCAAAAGCGCTCAACCGACCACAATCCTTTGTGAGTGACATGGAACGCGGATCTCGGCGCATTGACCTGATTCAACTGAGGGATATCTGCGAAGTACTAGGCATCAGCTTGCTAGATTTCATCACCCGCTTTGAAGCTGAACTAGCAACACTGGAACAGTAAGCCGTTATTCACCTTCAAGGGGGGCGCAGACTAAGCTGAGCTGCGGTCGCTGAAAGCACCAATTCACTCAGCCAAATCGCCCAACTCAGCGGCAGAGCTTGGTGCTATGACGAATACTCAAAAAACAGGCGCCCTGACATGCGTCTGTATTTCAGATACTCACGGGCTCCATGAATCTCTTGCGCCACTACCTGAAGGCGATGTCCTAATCCACGCCGGAGACTGCCTCGGCTCCGGCAGCCTAACGTCCCTGGAAGCGTTTGCTGAATGGTTTGAAGCGCAGCCTCATCGCCACAAGATATTGGTTGCCGGCAATCACGACGACGCGATCGAAAAGCACCCTGACCTGATCCCAAAGTTGCTCCCAAACACCACTACCTTCAGGACAGCGGGATAAAAATCGGTGGAGTGAAGTTCTGGGGATCACCTTGGACACCGCGCTTTCAAGGCGGCGCATTCATGCTGGATCGCGGGAGCTCTTTAAAGTCACAGTGGGCTCTGATTCCGGACGACACGGATGTGCTCATCACACACGGCCCGCCGCACCTGAGCGGAGACCACGCCATCAACGGAATGCTCACGAACAACGTGGGATGTGAAGACCTGTATTACCGCACCCGAGATCTACCCTTGCAGTTGCATGTCCTCGGGCACATACATGAGGGGTACGGAATGTATCGGCGGGGCGAGCAGGTACTCATTAACACGTGTACCTGCACCGAGCACTATGAGCCAACCAACAAGCCTGTTGTGTTCATCGCCAAGCCTGCCTCTGTTCACAGGCTTAAAGGCAGTAGTTCGTGGTCCTTCTCGTGGTCCGTTCTCTCAAGATTCGTGACCTGCACGAAACCCGGTGCGATTCACCTTCGAGTACCCGGTGATGATGAAGTCGTCCGCATACCGCACTGCTTGCAGTTTCTTGCCTGTCCATTTGGCGGTAGGAAACCTCTTCGCCAGCATCGCTTCTAGCCCGTCCAACGTCATGTTGGACAGTACCGGAGAGATGATGCCTCCCTGCGGCGTTTCTGCGTTACTAGGGAACAGCTGGCCGTTGTGGATGTATCCGGCGTTGAGCCACTTCTGCAAGATCGCCTTATCCATGGGGATGTTGGCGATCAACCAATCATGGCTGATATTGTCGAAACAGCCTTGAATGTCACCCTCTAGAATCCACTCCGCATTTGCTTTTCGTGACAGCACACCAAAGCACTGTGCTGCCGCATCCGCGGTCGAGCGTTCCGGCCTGAACCCATACGAGTTTGGGTCGGCGGTGGTTTCCGCAATGGGCTCCAAAGCCAGCAGATGGAGTGCCTGCATGGCCCTGCATTTCATGGCGGGTATTCCGAGAGGTCTCGTCTTGCCGTTTTTCTTCGGGATAAGAACTCGGCGGGTTAATGCTGGAGTTCGGAAGGTGTGTTGGCCGGACGGATACCCTACGAGCTTGAGAAATCCGGTTAAACGGAGCTACCAGTTGAGCCCGATTGATACCCTGCATGACACTCTATTTGATCCAAATCAACGAAGTGCTGTTATCGTCAAAAGGAGCGCTCATGCCTCGAGGCAATCTGCTATAGTCGCCCTATAGCCCCGCTTGGTGAATTGCTGTGCGTCGGATTGGATTGATCCTGGTAATGATTGCTAGCCTCGTGCTGCCGACCTTCGGCGGTATGGCTTTCAGCATGCCGGCACAACCTTGCCCGATGCAGAGCGCCGATCATCAGGGCCATGCAACGGCCGATGCTCCGTGCTGCGAGCAAATGGACACGTCTGATGGGGTGGCCAATAAGTCTCCCTGCAAATCCGGCCAGGAATGCAAGACCGGAGGACTTCTCCAGACCACCGTGATCAAGAGCATATCCCCTCTCCCCTCACGCCCCGAGATATTGCTGACCCAGTCGGTGATTAAGCGAGAGCCCGCAGGACTCTGGCGCCCTCCTCGTTTCGTCTAATGCCGTGATCATCCCGCGCCTTACAGTCAGGCGCATCGTCGCGACCACGTTTCGTATCTGCGACCTCGATCAATCGCATTGGAGGCGAAAGCATGTCCGCTTTCCTTTTTCCACGCCGTGGCTATCTCGGCGTGTTGGCTGCCGCATTCTGGGCAGCTCCCTGGCTTGCCGCGCAGGCACAGCCCCTAACCTTCGAACGAGCCCAAGCTCTGGCCGAACAGAGTGCCCCTGAGAACCTCGCGCGCCAGGCGCAGGTGGCATCGGCACAGCAGGCTGTAGGGCCCGCAGACGCCTTGCCCGATCCCAAGCTGATTATAGGCATCGACAACCTGCCGATCGAAGGCCCTGACCGTTACACACTTAATCGTGACTCCATGACCATGCGCCGCATTGGACTCATGCAGGAGGTACCAAACGGCGACAAGCGTCTGGCCCGTCGCCAACTGGCCGAAGCCTCCATGACGCGGGCCGAGGCCGAGCAGCGTGCCATGCAGTTGGAAATCAAGCGCCAGACGGCAGTGAGCTGGCTGGACGTGTACTACGCCGAACGCAGTGTTGGCCTCTTCGATCAACTGGACCGTCAGATCGAGATGCTCCGCTCGACCGTGCAATCGCTGATTGCCGGCGGTAGTGCTCAGCCTGGCGAGCTGTTGCAGGCCGACCAGGAAGCTTTGGCGTTACAAGATCGGCGAGATGAACTGAATCGCGATGTGGCAGTAGCTCGTGCCAAGCTGCGCCGCTGGATAGGCAACGAGGCTGACCAGCCTTTGCAAGGAGGTGTTCCCAATCTGAACCTGGTGGCACCGCACCTGCAGCAACGCATTGCCTCACACCCTGAGTTGCGCGCTGCCTCCGCCCGAGTCGGCGAGGCTAGCGCCGAGCTGAACGAGGCCATCGCCGAGAAGACCCCCGACTGGGGTGTTGAGTTTGCCTACAACAATCGCGACAACCAGTTCGGCGATATGGTGATGGTGCAATTCACGTTCGACCTGCCGTTGTTCGTAGGCACACGTCAGGGGCCCAAGATCAACGCCAGACAACAAAGCGTGTCGCAGATGGAAGCCGAGCAGGAAGCATTACTGCGCGCCCATCAGGCTGAGCTGGAAGGCGGTATTGCCGAGCTTGAGCAACTGCGCAGGACCTTGTCACGCACCGAAAAAACCTTGATCCCGCTTGCAAGCAAACGTGCCGATCTCGAACTGGCCGCCTACCAAGCCGGTAACAGCCAGCTCACATCCGTTATTACTGCCCAGCGCGACCTGATTGAGGCGCAGCTGCGGCAGATTGAACAGCAGCGCAAGTTGAGCCAGCTCTCCGCAAGCCTGTACTACGCCTATGTGGAGGGCCTGAAATGAAGATGTCGACATTTGGTTTTGCGGTCGCCGTGCTGACCGTGGGCATTGGCGCGGCGGGCGGTGGCTACTGGCTGGCCCAGCGGCAAGCCAAACACGAGCTACTGCCTAGCTCCGCACCGACGGACGAGCGCAAGGTGCTCTATTGGTACGACCCGATGCAGCCTGAGCAGCGCTTCGATAAACCGGGCAAGTCACCTTTCATGGATATGGAGCTTGTCCCTAAATACGCAGGATCCGAGCAAGATCCATCTGTCCTGAGCGTCCCCGCTCAAGCCGTGCAGAACCTCGGAATGCGAACCTCGACGGTGATCCGCGGTGTACTGCCCTCGGATATCGAGGTGGTCGGCTCCCTGGCCTATAACCAGCGAGAAGTGGCGAACCTCCAGGCCCGCGCCGGCGGATTCGTCGAGCGGGTTTACGGTCGCGCCCCGGGCGATGTGCTGCCTGCCGGAGCCCCCCTGGTCGACCTGCTGATTCCCGAATGGTCCGCCGCGCAGTTGGAGTTCCTGGCGGTACTGCGTACCGCTGACACTCGCTTGATAAGTGCGGCCCAAGAGCGCCTGCGCCTGCTTGGCATGCCTCAAACGTTGATCGAGCAGGTCCGCCGCAGCGGCAAACCACGGGCGGTGCAAACCCTCACCACACCTATCAGCGGCGAGCTCCAAGCCTTGCAGGTACGCGCCGGGATGACCGTCGAAGCCGGGCAGGATCTGGCGTTGATTAACGGGCTATCCAGTGTCTGGCTCGATGCGGCGATACCCGAGGCCATGGCCGGAAGTATCCAGGTCGGGGACGAGATCCGCGCCAACCTGACGGCCTTTCCTGATCGACCGCTGCTGGGCCGCGTCATAGCCTTGCTGCCGAGTGCCGATCCGCAAACACGCACGCTCACGGTACGCAGCGAGCTACCCAACCCTGCCGGTAAGTTGCGCCCCGGCATGTTCGCCGCCGTACGCCTGAACAGTGCCGTCGAACAATCCACGCTTCTTGTGCCGAGTGAAGCCGTGATTCGCACCGGCAAGCGTGCATTGGTGATGCTGGCCGAAGGCGGCGGACGCTACCGCCCCCAGGAGATCACCTTGGGCCGCGAGGCCGATGGGCGCCTCGAAGTGCTGTCCGGCCTAGAGGAAGGTCAGGCGGTCGTCACCTCCGGCCAGTTCCTCATCGATTCGGAAGCCAGCCTGCAGGGCATCATGGCCAGCCATGCCGAGCAGGACAATGAGAAGGAACTACATGAGTCCCATGGTGTGATTCGCGCTCTGGACGCTGAGGAAGTCACCCTGGAGCACGGGCCATTCGAGAGCCTGAATATGCCCGGTATGACCATGGCATTTCCACTGGCCAGCCCCGAAGTAGCGGCTGGGCTTAAGCCCGGGGATCACGTGCGTATCGGCGTCCGCCAGACGGATTCCGGCCTGCGGGTCGAGCGGCTCGTCAATCAAGGAGAGCGGCCATGATCGCGCGCCTGATCCACTGGTCTATCGGCAATCGCTTCCTGGTGCTGCTGGCGACCCTGTTCATCACCGCCCTGGGCGTCTGGTCGCTGCGCAACACGCCGTTGGATGCACTGCCGGACCTGTCCGATACCCAGGTCATCATCAGAACCAGCTTTCCCGGTCAGGCGCCGCAGATCGTCGAGAACCAGGTGACCTACCCACTGGCGACCACCATGCTCTCGGTACCGGGGGCGAAGACGGTGCGCGGCTACTCGTTCTTTGGTGACTCATTCGTTTATGTGCTGTTCGAGGACGATACCGACCTCTACTGGGCGCGCTCGCGCGTATTGGAGTACCTCAACCAGGCGCAGGAGCGCCTGCCCGAGGGTGTTACCACCACCCTCGGGCCGGATGCCACGGGCGTGGGTTGGATCTACCAGTACGCCCTGGTCGACCGCAGCGGCCAACATGATCTTGCGCAGCTACGGGCGCTGCAGGACTGGTTCCTCAAGTACGAGCTCAAGAGCCTACCCAACGTGGCCGAAGTGGCTACCCTCGGGGGCATGGTCAAGCAGTATCAGGTGTTGCTCGATCCGCAAAAGCTGGTGGCTTATGGGGTAACTCAGCAGGAGGTCGAAGCGGCGCTGAAGAGCGCCAATCAGGAAACCGGCGGCGCCATCCTGGAGCTGGCGGAGCGCGAGTACATGGTGCGGGCTTCAGGCTATCTAGAGAGCCTGGAGGATTTCCGCAATGTGCCGCTGCGGGCTTCGGCAGGCGGAATTCCGGTGCTTCTGGGTCAGGTGGCCACCATTCAACTGGGACCAGAGATGCGGCGTGGCATTGCCGAGTTGGATGGTCAGGGTGAAGTGGTAGGCGGCGTAGTCATCCTTCGCTCCGGCAAAAATGCCCGCGATACCATCGCCGCGGTGAAGACCAGGCTGGACAGCCTGAAGGGCAGCCTGCCGGCCGGCGTCGAGGTGGTCACCACCTATGACCGTTCGCAACTGATCGACCGCGCCATCGACAACCTCAGCTATAAGCTGCTGGAAGAGTTCGGGGTGGTTGCCCTGGTTTGCCTGATCTTCCTCTGGCACCTGCGCTCGTCGCTGGTCGCGATCATCACCCTGCCCCTGGGCATCCTGATGGCCTTCATTGTCATGCGCTACCAAGGCGTCAATGCCAACATCATGTCGCTCGGCGGGATCGCCATCGCCATCGGTGCCATGGTCGACGCAGCCGTGGTGATGATCGAGAACGCGCACAAGCACATCGAGGCCTGGAAGGCCCGGAATCCTGATGAGCACCTCCATGGCGAGGCGCACTGGCGAGTGATCGGCGAAGCCGCAGCCGAAGTCGGGCCCGCGCTGTTCTTCAGCCTGCTGATCATCACCCTGTCCTTCCTCCCCGTTTTCACCCTGGAGGCCCAGGAAGGCCGCCTGTTCGGCCCGCTGGCCTTCACCAAGACCTATGCCATGGCGGCTGCCGCCGGACTCTCGGTCACCTTGGTACCGGTGCTGATGGGCTACTGGATTCGCGGGCATATCCCCAGCGAACAACAGAACCCCTTGAACCGCTGGCTGATCGGCGCATACCGGCCGGTACTGGAGTGGGTGCTGGCTTGGCCAAAAGTGACCCTGGCGCTGGCCTTGCTGGTCTTTTTGTCCAGTCTCTGGCCCCTCAGCAGACTCGGAGGAGAGTTTCTGCCGCCCATGGACGAGGGCGACCTGTTGTACATGCCCTCGGCCCTGCCCGGCTTGCCGGCGAGCAAGGCAACCCAGTTGCTGCAGCAAACCAACAGGATGATCCTCACGGTGCCCGAAGTGGCTCGGGTATTCGGCAAGGCCGGGCGTGCGGAGACCGCCACCGATCCAGCACCGCTGGAAATGTTCGAAACCACGGTGCAGTTCAAGCCGCGCGAGCAATGGCGAGCCGGGATGACGCCGGAGAAGCTGGTCGAGGAGTTGGACCGCGCGGTGAAGGTCCCCGGGCTGTCCAATATCTGGGTGCCGCCCATCCGCAACCGCATCGACATGCTGGCGACGGGGATCAAGAGCCCCATTGGGGTGAAAGTGTCCGGAACCTCCTTGGTCGACATCGAGCGCATAACGCGCGATATCGAGGCCGTGGCCAAAGAGGTGCCTGGGGTGAGTTCGGCCTTGGCAGAACGCCTGACCGGAGGTCGCTATGTGGATATCCAGATCGATCGACTGGCCGCGGCGCGCTATGGCCTGAGCATCGCCGATGTGCAGGCGGTGGTATCGGGCGCCATCGGCGGCAGCAATATTGGTGAGACGGTTGAAGGACTGGCCCGCTTCCCGATCAACCTGCGCTATCCCAAGGAGTGGCGAGACAGTCCGCAGGCACTACGGCGTATGCCGATCCTCACCCCAGCCGGCCAGCAGATCACCTTGGGCACCGTCGCCCAGGTTAGTCTGACCGAAGGGCCGCCGATGCTGCGCAGCGAGAACGGGCGACTGTCCGGCTGGGTCTATGTCGATGTCCGCGGGCGCGACCTGGCCTCGACCGTGCGCGAGCTGCAGCAGCGCGTCGCCGAGCGGGTACAACTCGACGCCGGCATGACCGTCTCCTACTCCGGTCAGTTCGAATTCCTCGAGCGCGCCAATGCGCGGCTGGCCTGGGTGGTGCCGGCGACTCTGTTGATTATCTTCGTGCTGCTCTACCTGACTTTCAGCCGCTTCGGCGAGGCCCTGCTGATCATGGCCACCCTGCCCTTTGCCCTGTCGGGCGGCATCTGGCTGCTCTACTGGTTCGGCTTCAACCTGTCGGTGGCCACCGGCGTGGGCTTCATCGCCCTGGCCGGCGTCTCGGCCGAGTTCGGGGTGATCATGCTGCTGTACCTGAAGAACGCCTGGCATGCGCGTGTGGATACCGGGCGCAGCGGTGATCCGGCCCTACTGGAGGCAATTCGTGAAGGCGCGGTGCTGCGTGTGCGGCCCAAGGTGATGACGGTGGCCGTGATCATCGCCGGCCTGTTGCCAATCCTCTGGGGCGGAGGTGCCGGATCTGAGGTGATGAAGCGCATCGCCGCGCCCATGGTCGGCGGCATGATTACCGCGCCGCTGATGTCCATGTTGGTTTTGCCGGCCGCGTACTGGCTGATGCGAAGGCAGCGTACACAGAAGGTTCGCGCACCGCAGGAGCTATAGCTTTACAAACCCGGGCAAGCCACGCGCCAAGCTGACTCGCCCGGGTAACGCGGCAGGAAGCATTACGGCGATGTAACTTTGACTTCATTTTTATGACAGGTTGAGCTGATATATTTTAATCACCACCTTGAAGGAGTGATTAAACATGAAAAGCCTCAAAGTTATTGCAGCCCTTGCCGCTATGGTTGTTTCCTCTGCCACTCTGGCAGAAGGCGGCACTGATCGTGTTTATGGTCAGATGATTCAGGCCAATGAGCAGGCCATGCAAGAGTATGCTGCCGCTAACGGAAAGAATCCGCCTGAAGTTATTCATTACCGCTACGGTATGAAACTCGATATCGCCAGGGTCGTGGCCACTACCCCGACGAACTCTAGCTGCGGTGTGATGCCGGCCCAGATGACCTACGAGGACTCCAATGGCGATCTGAATATTCTTGAATACTGGGCAGCCGGGACAGGTTGCCGTAATCAAAAGTAGATAAATGACATCGCGCTGACTGAAATGTAATTTCCAAGTCACCCTGACGTTATTTGGCATGTGGAAATATGACCAAGGCGTGCCTGGCTATGCCCGGCGCGCTTGGCACATATATGCGACCACACAATGACAACTGCCAATAACATCAGGAGCATTTATGAATAACAGAACCCTGTTAGGACTTTCTCTGCTCACTCTGAGCGTCAGTACCGGGCAAGCTGCAATGGCCGCCGGCGAGAAAGGCGAGGGATTTATCGAAGGCAGCAGCCTGACCATTCTCAATCGAAATCTCTACTTCAACCGCGATTTCCGTAAAGGCCAGTCCAGCAGCTCGGGTAATGGCTATTCGGAAGAGTGGGCGCATGGCGTGATAGGCAGATTCGAGTCTGGTTTCACCGAGGGCACCATAGGCTTTGGTGTCGATGCCTTTGCCATGCTAGGGCTCAAGCTTGACACCGGCGACGGCCGTTCTGGAGCAGGCGGCTCAGTCGACGTGATGCCTTACAACAGCCTCGGGCAGGCTGAGGACAACTACTCCAAACTGGGGGGCGCGGTGAAAACTCGGTTCATGGATACCGAGATCAAGGTAGGCGACGTCTTTCCCGTCAGCCCGGTCGTCCAATACGGTGATGCACGGCTTTTACCGGAGAGTTTCCGAGGTGTCACCGTGGTCAACAGCAGCGTGGAAGGACTGTCGCTTCAGGGCGGTCGCCTCCACTCGATGAGCCAACCCAATGCCAGCAGCATGCGCGACGGCTTCGCTACCTTCTACGCGGGCGAAGTGGACTCGCCATGGATCGCCTATTTCGGTGGTGATTACACGCTTAATGACAACGTCGGCTTTAGTCTCTACACCAGCCGCCTCAAGGATGCCTGGAATCAATATTACGCGGGCACCACGCTGAGCTACCCGCTTGCGGACGATGTCGCCTTGATCGGCGGGCTGAACTACTACAAGGCGGTCGATGAAGGGAGGCAGCTCCTCGGGAGCTTCGATAACAACATCTGGAGCGGCAAGGTCGGCATCCAATTCGGCGCTCATACAGTGCTGGTGGGTCTCCAGCGCAACAATGGCGATGATGACTTCGACTACTTGCGCCAATCGGACTCCATCTACCTCGACAACTCCATCCAGTACAGCGACTTCAACTCGCCGAAGGAGAAGTCATGGCAAGTGCGCTATGACCTGGATATGGAGCCTTTCGGTGTGCCTGGATTGAGCTTCATGACTCGATATGCCCAGGGCTGGGATGCCGACTACAGCAACGCCAACGAAGTCTATATGCGCCGTGATGACAACGGCGATCCGTTGACCAACCAGAAGCGCTGGGAGCGGGACATCGAGGCCAAGTACGTTGTGCAGTCTGGGTCGTTGAAGGACATGTCCTTTCGCATTCGACAAGCCACGACTCGCGCCACCGACTTCGAGTCGGATTTGGATGAGTTTCGCCTGATTGTCGAGTACCCGCTGGAAGTTCTCTAACCCTGGCAAGCGAGCGGGTTGATTGCCCGCTCGCTCCTTGGTCCTGCTGTCCCCTCGTAGTGCTCCTTTGGTTTGGAGACAGCCCTTGGCGCCCTAGGGCGCCTTTTTTACTTAGGTTAAAGGACGTATGAAAATGAGTCGGCCACTACACACAAGCGGCCGTGCTGGCAGGCAGTACTACTGGGCGGGATATTCTGCAACGACCTGATCAGAACCCGTCTTGGTCAAGCCAATGACCTGGTAGGCATGCTGTACGCCATCGACTTCCATGCCGGGGGAGCCCGCCGGCATCCCGGGAACAGCGATGCCCAGCAGATCATCGCGCTTGGTGAGTTCGATGACCTGAGCCGCCGGCACATGACCTTCGACGAACTTGCCGTCAATCACCGCGGTGTGGCAAGACGCTAACCGTGGCGCGACGCCCAGTCTTTGCTTCACTGCTGTCATGTTGCTTTCAACATGGTCGACGACTTTGAAGCCATTCGCTTCGAGGTGTGAAATCCACTTCTTGCAACATCCGCAATTGGCATCACGATGGACATCAATCGTCAGGGCATCAGCTGCTTGAACCGCAGACGTGACGGAGAGAGCGGCCAGTAAGGCCAGATATTTAGCTTTCATGTACGTGCTCTTTGCCATCGGCGTGGGTGTGGGTCTTGGGCGAGGCGTTCGGAGCCTGCTCGGCGTGATGATCACCTCCGTTGGACGACGCCTCATCCCCAGCATGGTGGTCATCGCCACTCATATCCGAATGGTGACCTGCCTTAGGTGCGGAGCCACCCTCGCTATCCGTAGCCGCGGCATCGTGATGACCAGGCTCTCCAGCATCACCTGATCCATGATGGTCATCGCCACCGCCACTATTGTCATGATGGCCAGGCTTGTTGTCGCCGTGCTGTCCTTCATGGTTATGCATCTGCGTTTCCCCACCACCGTGCTGATGGCCGCCACTGGATGCGACGAGTGTTTGGTATTGCTTGGCATCCATCGTCGGCAGTTGGTTGAGGAAGGCAACCATGCCCCAGATGTACTCGTCTCCCATGCTCTTGCCCCACGCAGGCATACCCGTTGCCTTGATGCCATGCTTGATCACCCAGAACGCTGCTGACGGATTGCCATCGACACCGATCTTGGCGAGGTTGGGGGGCGCAGGATAAAGCGATTGGCTTAGCTCGGTCTCCGCCATACCTGGCGCCAAATGACAGCCGATACACATGGAGTTGTAGTTGCCCGCACCGGCGCGAATAAGAGCTTGATCATCTAGGTTGGGAACCTCGATGTCCCGCGAACGGACTTCGATAGAGCGGTCACGGGCCATCGTGAGAAACGCATGCACTGCAGGAAAATGGGGATCGTCGGCCCCCACGTTGACCACGCCAAAGTAGGCGCCGGCCAGGACAGCTGTGCTACCGACCACGCCGGCCGCCACCAAAGTTTTAATTGTTCTTTTCATGTCAGGTTCTCAAAACCACATCCGGATACCGGCGACAAAACGCGCCTCGTCTACATCACCGCCCTCGTCGCGCACCATGTCTGCCGTGTTGCCATAGGAGCGGCTCCAGGAAACCCCGATATAGGGGGCAAACTCCCTGACAATCTCGTAACGCAGACGCAAGCCGAGCTCGGTATTTGCCAACCCAGACCCCACACCTCGCTCAGGATCGTTCTTGCCGTAGAAGTTCATTTCGGCAGTTGGCTGGAGAATCAGCCGGTTGGTCAGCAGAATGTCGTACTCGCCCTCCAGTCGGGCAGCAGTTTGGCCATTCTCGCCGACGAAGGCCGTGGCTTCGGCCTCAAAGGCGTAAAGCGCCATGCCCTGGATACCGAAGGCAGCCCAAGTCTGCGGCGACTCCGGTTTAAAGTCCTGGCGAACGCCCGCGACGACATCCCACCAAGGGCCGATCGAGCGGCCGTACAGCAGCTGTAATTCAGCGTCCTCGGTAACGCCGTTGGTACGCTCGCCTTCGGAGCGGAACCAGACCCGGTTGATATCACCGCCTACCCAACCCGACGCATCCCAGGCCAGGGTGCTGCCCTCATCTGCGTCTTGGTATTCGAGCTGATCGAGCAGGAAAAAGCTGTTGATGGCGCTGTCATGCACCTTGTGGCCAGGCAGTGGCGGGAAAGCCGCTTGGCGATCAGCATCCGTCAGAACGGGAATCGGCGTACGACTGGTAGTTCTCGGGGCTTCAGCGGAGCCATGGTTCATCTTCGAATGATCCATGCCCTCCATCTGTCCCTGCATGGTGCCGTGTCCCATCTTGCTGTGGTCCATGGCTGGGGCCTTCTCTTGGCTCTGGCTGTGGCCCATCTGGCTATGGTCCATGCTGCCCGATTCGCTCTGCATGGCACCATGATCCATCTTGCTGTGATCCATGCCCTCCATCGGCGCTTTGGCGGAACCGTGGCCCATCTGGCTGTGGTCCATCGACATGGAGCCGTGCCCCATTGCCGAATGATCCATTTCTTCCGCAGCCTGGGTAACGCCGCCGCTGAGTGCACTCAGCGACACGGCCAGCGCTATGAGGGACGGGCGTGAAAACCTAGTGGTCATGGTTCGAACCTGCTTCGGCTTCGGTGCCGCCATGCTTATCCATCATCTCCTCGTGCCCCATATCGTCATGGTTCATACCCTCATGATCCATGGCGCCATGATCCATCTGATGGCCAGCGGCCTTGCCTTTCGATTGATCTGCAGGCTTGTCACTGGCGTCGGGCGCAGCCGACTCGGCAGCATGTTGTTCGTGCTCGCTGTGTCCCTCACCTGCCAATGACGTCGGCGCGTGCAGAACAGCCAAAAGACTGAACATCGCTGCGCTGCCAAACAGGGCATTACGCTTCATAAAAGTACTCATCAGAAATCTCCTTTACTCATCCACACGGACTTCACGGAACATGCCCGTTTCCATGTGGAGCAACAGGTGGCAGTGATAGGCCCAACGCCCCAACGCATCGGCGGTCACCCGATAGCTGCGCTTGGAACCTGGCGGCATGTCGATGGTGTGTTTACGCACCAGGAAATTGCCGTTCGCATCCTCCAGATCACTCCACATGCCATGAAGATGGATCGGGTGAGTCATCATGGTGTCGTTGACCAGCGTGATGCGAACACGCTCGCCGTACTTGAGGCGTAGAGGCTCGGCGTCAGAGAACTTGATTCCATCGAAGGACCAGGAGAATTTCTCCATATGCCCGGTGAGGTGCAGCTCGATGGTGCGACTTGGCTCACGCCCGTCCGGATCAGGGAAGGTGCTGCGCAGGTCAGAGTACGTCAGCACGCGCCGGCCGTTATCACGCAGGCCGATACCTGGGTCGTCCAGCTTGTGCGTCGGCGTCATGGTCTGCATGTCGACCAAAGGATTGTTGGTCTCTGAGGCCGGGTGTGCCTGCATGTTGCCAGCCATGCCAGCCATGTTTGAATGATCCATTCCGGCCATCTGGCTGTGATCCATACCAGCCATGCCACCCTGCATGCTGCCATGATCCATTCCCGCCATATTGCCCTGATCCATCCCGGCCATGTTCCCGTGATCCATACCGCCCATGCTGCCGTGATCCATACCCATGTCGCCCATGGCAATCAGCGGACGCGGGTCGGGGCTGGGTACTGGTGCACTCAACCCCTCCTGTACAGCAAGGGTGCCGCGCGCATAGCCAGTGCGATCCATGGATTGTGCAAACACGGTATACGCCTGTTCGCTGTCTGGTTCGACGATCACGTCGTAGGTCTCGGCCACGGCGATACGGAACTCGTCGACGCTGACCGGTTTGACGTGCAGACCATCGGCCGCGACTACCGTCATCTTCAGGCCCGGGATGCGCACATCGAAATAGGTCATCGCCGAGGCGTTGATGAAGCGCAGGCGGATCTTTTCGCCTGGTTTGAATATGCCGGTCCAGTTGCCATTGGGTGCCTGGCCATTCATCAGGTAGGTGTAGGTGTAGCCACTGACGTCAGCGAGATCCGTCGGGCTCATCTTCATCTCGGCCCACATCTTGCGATCGGCTACGGCGGCGGACCAACCCATCTCGCTTACGTCATCGATGAAGTCACCAACGGTGCGTTTGTGCTGGTTGTAGTAGTCCGACTGTTTCTTGAGCTTGGCCAGTACCCGCGTTGGATTTTCATCCGTCCAGTCGCTCAGCAACACGACGTAATCACGGTCGTAACTGAAGGGCTCGGGCTCCTTGGCATCGATGACCAGCGCACCGTATACGCCGACCTGCTCCTGGAGCCCAGAATGGCTGTGATACCAGTAGGTGCCGTTCTGGTTGACCTTGAACTTGTACTCATACATGCCATCAGGGGCGATGCCATGGAAGCTCAGGCCAGGAACGCCATCCATGTTCGCCGGCAGGATGATGCCGTGCCAATGGATGGAGGTGTCCTCCTTGAGGCGGTTGCGCACGCGCAATGTGACGGTATCGCCTTCGCGCCAACGAAGAATCGGCCCAGGGAGCGAGCCGTTGATGGTCATGGCCGTGCGCGCTGCGCCGGTGATGTTCACCGGGGTTTCACCGATGAATAGGTCGAATTCGTTACCAGTCAGTACGTTGGGCTGGCCGGGGCTGTTCACCGCCCAGACCGGCGTGCGCCACAGGCCAAGTCCGCCGATAATACCGGTGGCTGCCAGGCCTTTGACGAAGGTGCGCCTTGAGGTTTTGCTTTGCATGCCGTTTTGTCCAATCCGTCAAATGAGCCGGTGATGGTGTGCCCGGTCTCGGGTTCATGGCTGCTTCAATGTCGGGGATTTACCCCTCAACTTTCCACGTCGGTGCATTGCACAATGCCTTACCGACGATGAGCAGTATGAAACTGCCATATCCCAACCATCCGGGTGATTACATTTCTGTAAGGTAGATGACTTCAGCAGTTGGTGTGCTCTGCTTGCTCGGTTGGACTGCTGGCTACAGGAGCCTCAACTTTCTGCTGCTGGGCCACCCGGTAGGCCTCCAGAGACGTCTGGCGTGCCTGCTCCATGCGCGCGAAGGTTCGGTCAGCACCACCTTCAGCCATTGCCAAGCTGGAGATGCTCAGAGCAGTAACTACAAGCAGAGCTTTGATCGATTTCATTTTGGGTATTCCTCGTAAGTTAAGTGGTCCCTGCAACTGCAGAGGCCGAGCTTTAGGCTCGATGTCACGTTAACTAAGAAGGCCTGTCAGCAACCTGAGTCGAACATTACAGTTCTGTCAGGTTGCTATTTCTTTCTTGTAGCCCATCCAGAAGGCTCGGTACTGTCTTCCTGCCCGCGCAGCCTTGCGGATTCCATGGGCCTGATCGGTAGCAATGCCTGAGCTAACTCGTTCATTCGCACCGACGGATCGCGACCATCAAACAATCAAGAGAGATAGCCACTATGTCGAACAAATCCAACGTAGCTACCGGTGCCGCCTTGGCTCTGGTGGCCGCCAGCCTGTTCTCCACCCTGCCCGTCCAGGCTGCTCAGGAAACCAAAGCAGCAGAAGTGAAGTGCTTCGGGATCAATGGTTGCAAAGGGCAGAACGACTGCATGACCGCGAAAAACGACTGCAAAGGCCAAGGCGAATGCAAAGGCCAAGGGTTCAAGTTGATGACCCAGACCAAATGTGACGAAGCCGGTGGCAAAACCAGCGAATAAGGCGGTTCAGGGGAGTGCATGCCACTCCCCTGCTGGAGTCTCGAATGAGTAAGCGCAAAACTCTGGGTTTCGGTCTTGGCCTTCGTAACGAGTATTACCGGCAGATCCTGGAGGAACGGCCTGCGGTCGACTGGTTCGAGATCATTTCCGAGAATTACCTGGTGGAGGGCGGCAAGGCTCTCTACTTCCTTGATGCGATCGGCGAGCACTACCCCCTGGTGATGCACGGAGTATCTCTTTCGATTGGCGGCTCACATGCCTTGGACATAGACTACCTACGACAGCTCAAGCAGCTGGCGGATCGGGTGCAGCCTCAGTGGGTGTCTGATCACCTGTGCTGGAGTCGAGGCAACGCCCATCAACTTCACGATCTGCTACCGCTGCCGTTTACCCAGGAGAGCCTGCTGCATGTCGCGGCCCGGGTGCGCTTGGTGCAGGATGTTTTGGAACGTCCCATCGTGCTGGAGAACGTTTCCTCCTACGTGCAGTGGACAACATCCAGCATGAGCGAGTCTCAGTTCCTCTCGGAGCTCAGTTACCTGACCGGGTGCGAGCTGCTTCTCGACGTGAACAACGTCTACGTCAGTTCGCGCAACCAGGGTTTCGACCCGTGGCAGTTCATCATGGAATTGCCGCACGAGCGGATTCGGCAAATTCACCTGGCCGGGCACAGCGATTACGGGCAGTACCTCATCGACACCCATGACCAGCCCATCGCTGATCCGGTTTGGTCTCTCTACAGCAAGACTTTGAGCTACTTGGGCCCGACATCGACCTTGATCGAGCGGGATGACCAGTTTCCGCCGCTGGAAGAGCTGTTGTCCGAATTAGCACATGCCCGTGCTATCGCCAAATCTGTGATATCGGGGGCCACCCCTTGAGCCTGATCGCCCTACAGACTGCATTTGAAACTTACCTGACAGGTGACAGTGCCCTGCCCTCCAACGAGCTTTTGGAGCAGATCCGAGGTAGCACAGCGCTGAGTGCTCTCGAAGGCCTGCAGATCTACCACAACGCTTACCGTTCGCGCCTGCTTGCGGTCTTGCGAGAAGACTTCCCTGCCCTGCTTCACTGGATAGGCAACGAATCATTCGAGCAGCTCGCACTGGCCTACTTGGCCGCCTGGCCACCACGACATTTCAGCATTCGCTGGCTGGGCGAGAAGCTGCCCGAGTTCATTAGCAGCTACGTCGAAGAACCCCAACTATCGCCGATGCGCGAACTCGCGGAACTGGAATGGGCCTTTACACTGGCCTTCGACGCTCAGGATGTCGAAGCGCTTTCGCTGGAGACCATGAGTGATTTTTCGGCTGAAGACTGGATTTCACTCAGGGTTTCCCTGACTGCATCTGCCCGGTGGTTGCAGCTGCAGTACAACACGCTGGAGTTGTGGAAAGCCGCCAAGTCCGGCAGCTTGCTGCCTGATATTACCCGCCTGCCAACGAACCTAGCCTGTCTTGTGTGGCGTCATGAACTCGTCTGCCAGTACCGGAGCCTGGAGCCAGCGGAGGCTTCGGCATTGCAGTTTCTCATCGAGGGCGGATCGTTCGCTGAACTCTGCGAGTCGTTGAGCGCCACGCATGGCGAGCAAGCTCCCTTGCAAGCCGCGACCTGGTTGAAGTTGTGGGTCAACGACGGTTTGCTAAAGCGCGGCCAGCTATTACACGAATGACCCGGAACCTTTAGGCTAGCGCTCTCTCTTTGGCCACTCCGAGCGCTTCTATGACTCACCCCATCATTCATTTCAAACAGCAAGCCTTGCTTGACCCGGAGACCTATCAGGCAATGCTGGCCGACGGCGTTGGTCACTGGGAGCGGCTTGCAGGAGAAGTCGTCGGCATAGAAGACGAAAAAAGCCACGAGTTCGCTGCATTGAAAAGCCTGTTCAAGCGCAAGCGGTACTCCTATGACACGCTGGAAATGCGCGAGCCAGGCGATCACTCAAACTGGCTTCGCGGCCGAGATGGTTCAGAAGGTATGACCAACGAGGTCACCAGTATCCCAGGGCTAAAAGAGCTCTCAGAACTGGAGATTTAGTGGGATAGCAGGTCAGCGCTCAAGCGCTGACCTGGGCCGAATAGCCAAGCTCCTGGATGAGTTCGCGGATCGATTCGGCACTTTCTGTGCTCTCAACGGTGACCTTGCCGGCCGCTCGATCCACTTCTACTCGTGCATCCTGATCCAGAGCTTGAATGGCCTTCGTGATTTTGCTCACGCAACTGCCACAGCCCATCCCCGCAACACTCAGACTAAACATGTCTTTCACCTCATTTCGTCCGCGGCTCAAGTTACCGCACGGACAGCATCGACCTTGACACGATGGCAAGGTCAAGCCCGTAAGCGCTACAAAAGGATCAGCCGTTTACCACGGGCGTAAGGATGGGGGTTGGTGAACACACCACGACATGCCTTGCGCCCCTCGTCAGTGCGACGTATAGATTCTGGGGGGTCATAAGCTCAGGATGCAGGACAACCGAGACATCCGCCTCCAGCCCCTTGAGAAGTAATGTGCTGCCTACAGAGCGTCTTGCGATCGGTCGGGCAAGGTGTCTATTGCGCTCTCGCGCTTGAATGGCTGCACTCAGAAAGTCGGCAGCACCTCCCACCACCGCTTGCATTGCAGACCGGCAGCAGTACAGAACCTCCGGTCGGTATACACGTGCCCCGTGCTGCTCAGCGAGCGTATCGATCACACGGAGCGCTTGCCCCAATGTTGGCGCTGCTACGAAATCGATCGCCGCAGCCTCGGCCGCGGTCGGAGGCGTTCGGGCCCTTCCTGCACGCAGCGACTCCACGCGCGTTCGCAGGTTTGCTGCACCTACCCCCGTCATTACGCTGGAAGCAAACTCCACAAGTTGTGCCAGAGCATTGGCACCCTGCAAGTCAAAGTTCCTGGCGAAGTTGACGAGATCTCTCAGGTCGACGGCTTCTACGGCCATGGCACCGGGTGTCTGGCTCGTGAGCTGATGGCGACCTTGCACGTTGATGGAGTCCCCGATGATGAGGACGCTACCCTGAGCGTTGGGAGCTTCGGTTCTCGCGGCCACCAGTCGCTGCTGAACTTCGGTTCCGGCGTTTAGCTGCACCCAACGCACTTCTGCTGGAGCCGTGCGCAGATCCACCGGCTGACCAGCTTGAAGTTGTTGCCTTATGGCGAGCAGCCACTGCCCGAGGTTCTCAGCTCCAGCCAGCCGCCAGCGCCACGGTATCCTCAACTCTCCCGCTGCGGGAAACAGGGGTTGCACCTCATTCGCCCAATGCACCAGTCGATTGCCACGGAAGCTGAATATGGCTTGCATCGGGTCACCGAGCACGCAGGTCGGAAGCACCTGGGCCAAACCAGACACGATGGCGTGCTGGACGACGTTGCAGTCTTGGTACTCGTCGACAAGCAACCGTGCATAGGTGGCGCGAAGGGGCTGAGCGAGGTGACCGGCCTGCAACAACTGCATGGCGGCCTCCCGAATTGCCGGGTAGTCAGTATTGGGTTGATGCAGCTGTAGGATCTGCGGGTTATGGCCGCTTCGCGCTGGGAACTTAGCGATCAGGCGCATCGAGAATCCGTCAATGGTGGAGACTCGATATGCGGAGTTAGGAACACCGGCTCGTCTCAGACGCGCCCGTAAGGCCGCAACGCCGGCGTTCGTATGTGTCAAGACGAGGATGGGTTTGCTCTGCGTATGCGCGATGAGCGTCTCGGCAATCAATTGCGTTTTCCCACAACCTGCGGGGGCCGTTATGGAGCCACGCTCGATAGCGAAAAGATCAATCTCAGGGGGCACTTGTAAACGTCCAGAGCTGATTCGTGACTGCCATGAAGCCCGGTTCGGCGTTCTGTAAAGACGGACCGACGATGTCCCTTGCAACCTCCTGATAGGTTGTCAGCGACTTGAACCAGCCGTTGTTGCGGAAACGGGATGCGGTTCCCAGCAGCTCTCGTCTCTCAGGTGAGTACCCATCCACGAGTCGCTCGGCTCGGATATCGTTCAGCGTCACGCGGCCTTGGGACTTCGTCTGAATGTGTGCGTTCATCAGCTCTGCACCCACTATTGTTTCGGCTTTCGCCAGAAGTGCATCGAGTGCTTGCTCACTGAGATGGCGGAAGATCTCGTCCTCCAACGTGAGGCCTGGTCGCCATGTAAGAATTTGCCCGCCGGCGGCCAAGAATGCTTCAGCGAGCCCCGCGGTCGAAGGCTTGTCGGCATCTACAAAAACCATCACGCGGTAACCCAAGTTCAGAAGTGCTGTTCCCCGGATAAGACTGTTATCGGGGCTTCCCCCGCCGGCGTCCACATACGCGCCGCCATGGGCCAGGAATGAGGTAGCGCCAAGACTGACCCACCATTGGTCAAGGCCACGCGCGAAGCCAACCTCGCTGGCCCCCTCGCAAACGATGATGGATTTGGCGAGGAATGCTTCGGGGTCCTTCCGAAGGGTACTTTGTACCTCGTTGGCTTCCCCAGCTGGCATAACACTGTGGCGCTGAGGTGCTGACCGAACAACGAATAACTGGCTGCCGGACAGCTCGCGCAGCGCGACCGGCGAGTGCGTCGTCATGAACACTTGCAACGGAGCGGCAGCGTCCTTTGCACCCAGCGAGTCCAGGAATCGCATGAGCCGATGAGGTTCAAGCCCGTATTCCACCTCATCAACCAGGGCAATTGGCGCGGCGCTGGCCGCAGCCCTTTGAAGCCCTGCCACTAGCAAGCGTGACGAGCCCGTGCCAAGGGAGCGCAGCGGAATACCTGTTTCACTGTGCAGCGCGATCGCCCCCTCGCCAATCGACACAGAATGTGCGTCAAGGAGCGCCTGAGGCATAGCCCCGACCGAAACGCCAAGATGCTGTGCTGTGCGTTGCACGACCTCAAGCGTCTGGGTCAGATGTTCGGCTGCTTGATTGCCAAAGTTCGCTCTTGCTTGCCTAGCGGCGCGCGCCAGTTCAGCACCAAGCTCGGCGCGCTCATCGGTAAGTCGATTGAGCACTGAGCCACGACTCCACGACAGGTTCGAGCTCGCAAAGCTGCCGATACGGGCGGGCGCTAGTGCCGCTCGTTCTTTCCAGGGAAGAGTGCGTTCAAGTTGCTGCTGCTCCGCGCGCTCGGAGAAAAGTGTCCAAACAGGCTCCAAATCGGCACCAACTTGCAGACGCAAGGTGATGACGGTCTCCAGCCCCGCTCGCGGTTCGTCTTCGACTTCCCCCGTACCGGGATGGAATCCACGCAAGAACTCGCCGTAGACATCGATATCCATCAGCGATAACGGCAGATCGCCAAGCGCCACGCTGATGGTGATGGGTACATCGACGTTTAATGCGAAGAAGTCCATGTCGCCGAACGTGCCGCCTCGGCGGGCGCCGACGCAAAGGTCAATCGCGTCCAGGATGCTGGACTTCCCACTGTCACCCGGACCAATGAGGCAGTTAATTCCGGGGGCCGGCACCCAGTCGAGCGCCTGGATAGACCGGAAGTTGCTAATTTGCAGTCGGCGAATGCGGGCCACGGAGAATCCTCATGGGGTAACGACTGTCAGTCTCCTACTCGCAGCGGGAACGATCCATAGAACGTCCCCTCGTCATCAGGTGATGCGACTGATAGGTCAAGTTGCAAGCTACCGTACGGTATTTTCCGGTCAGATGCGCATTTAAAAAATCGCCCTGCAGGTAGGCACATCGTCTTGTCTAGCAGACTAGCCAACGTCCGTTGCTTTCAACCTAAGCGCATTGAAAACCACCGAGGCTGAACTGACGCTCATTGCCAGAGCAGCGATCAAGGGCGACAGAAGATGTCCTGTCAGCGGATACAGCAGCCCGGCCGCTAGCGGGATTCCCATCGCGTTGTAGAGGAATGCAAAGGCAAGGTTCTGCCTCATGTTCTTCACCGTGGCCACCGACAAGGTGCGCGCCCGCAGGATGCCCATCAGGTCTCCCTTGACCAGGGTCACTTGGGCGCTGTTCATCGCCACGTCGGTGCCCGTGCCCATAGCGATGCCTACGTCGGCCCTGGCCAAGGCCGGCGCATCGTTGATGCCGTCGCCCGCCATGGCAACACGCCGGCCATAGCTCTGCAGTTCGGCGACTAATTTCTCCTTGTCCTGCGGTTTCACCTCGCCATGCACCTCCTCGATGCCTAACTGCTTCGCCACGGCTCTTGCTGTGGTGAGGCCATCGCCAGTGGCCATGATGACCTTCACGTCAGCGTTCTGGAGTTGAGCAACAGCCTGTTGGGAGGTCGGTTTGATTGGATCGGAAACGGCCAGGAGACCCGCCAGGCGACCATCGACGGCCAGATAGATGATGCTGATGCCCTCCAGGCGCAGTTGCTCTGCACGGTTACGCAGCGGAGTAATATCGACGCCCGCCTCCTCCATCAACGCTGTGTTCCCAAGCTGCAGTTGATGGCCATCGACCTGTCCGCGTACACCAATACCTGAGCCAGATTCGAAGGTCTCCGGTTTCACCAGGGCAAGACCCTGTTTACGCGCATGATCGACAATGGCATGCGCCAGCGGATGCTCGCTGCCCTGGTCGAGGCTTGCGGCCAAGCGCAGAACCTCGACCGAGTCGAACGGCCCGGTTCCCTCTGCACTATGAAAGGCCGGCCGCCCCTGCGTCAGTGTCCCGGTCTTGTCGACGATCAAGGTGTCGATTTTGCAGAGGTTCTCGATAGCGCTGGCATCGCGGAACAACACACCGCTGCTGGCGGCCTTGCCGGTCGCGACCATGACCGACATCGGCGTTGCCAAGCCCAGGGCGCATGGGCAGGCAATGATCAGTACGGCCACAGCGTTGATCAGGCCAAATACCCAACCTGATTCCGGCCCGAACACCCCCCAGCCAAAAAATGTCAGGATCGCGATCAGGATCACCCCCACCACGAAATACCCTGCCACGGCATCAGCCATACGCTGCATGGGCGCCTTGGAACGCTGGGCCTTAGCCACCATCTGGACGATCTGCGACAACATGGTTTCGGCGCCCACCTTCTGCGCTTCCATCACCAGGCTGCCGTGGGTGTTCAGGGTGGCACCGATGAGGGTATCCCCTGCCCGCTTGGTGACGGGCACCGGCTCGCCGGTGAGCATCGACTCGTCGACAGCGCTCTCGCCCTCCAGCACGGTGCCATCCACCGGGACTTTTTCGCCCGGCCGGACACGCAAGTGGTCACCCTGATGGACGTGGGTCAGCGGAATATCTTCTTCCTGGCCGTCAGGCCTGATGCGCCGGGCAGTCTTGGGGGCCAATCCCAGCAGTGACTTAATGGCGGCAGAGGTCTGCGAGCGGGCTTTGAGTTCGAGCATCTGGCCCAACAGCGTGAGCGAGATGATCACCGCGGCGGCCTCGAAGTAGACGCCGATGCGTCCATCCTGAACGAAGGCCGCCGGGAACCACTGCGGCACCAGGGTGGCTGCCACGCTGTAGAGGTAGGCGGCTGCAGTTCCTAATCCGATCAGGGTCCACATATTAGGGCTGCGTTGCCGGATGGAGTCTATTCCGCGAGTGAAAAATACCCAGCCACCCCAAAGCGTCACGGGCGTTGCCAGAACCAGCTCAACCCAGTTCTGGGATGTTCCATGGAACAGCTGCAAGGAATGACCAGCCATCGCCAGCACGGTCACGATGACGGTCAATGGCAGGGTCCACCAGAACCGCAGCGAGAAGTCCTTCAGCTCTGGATTTTCCTCCTCTTCCAGCTCCGGGATGACAGGTTCCAGCGTCATCCCGCAGATCGGGCAGTTTCCGGGAGCCGGTTGACGGATTTCTGGATGCATCGGGCAGGTGTATTCAGCACCTACAGGTGTCGATGTGGGTGCTGGAGTCGCGTGCTTGTGATGCTCCCCATGAGACTGATGGCTCATGTACTGATGAGGATCTGTTTGGAATTTCTCTAGGCACTTCGCACTGCAGAAATGATAGGCCTTCCCTTCAAAGCTCTCGCGATAAGGGCCATCAGGTTTGACCTCCATGCCACACACCGGGTCGCGCTGGCTCTCGGAGTGGGCGTGCGAGTTATGTGAATGATCCTGGTCATGATGGCAGGAGGTCTTTTGCATGCGATCTATGTCCTTTCTTCGTCCTTGGAAACAGCGGTGCTGCTGGAGTGGGAGTGCCCGCCGTGATTGTGGCCAAACAGATGCATCAGCGGGCATAGCAGCAGGATGAGGTACGGCAGGGCCTGCGAAAGATGACCGTAATGCTCACGCGCTACATAGAAGATGCCGATTACGGCCAGCATGATCAGCGCAATGCCAATCTTGCTCTTCCAAAAAGGCGGCTCAGTGGTACTGGTGTGATGGGTATGGTCCACGACAATAGCCTCGTTTCAATGGCGGCCGGATCAGTATAGGTGTCTCAGACTGGACGGAGTTGACGAGTATCAATAAACGTCAGCGTACGGTCACCTTACCGACCATTCCCGACTGATAATGTCCTGGAATATTGCAGGCGAACTCCAGTTCGGTGGCGGCGGAGAAGGTCCAGATCAACTCTTCGCGTGCTCCAGGTTCGACAAGAACACTGTTGGGGTCATCGTGTTCCATACCGACCATCTTCATGCCGCCCATGGCATGGCCCATATTGCTCATGTCATGTGCACCTGTAGGGGACAGCGTGCCGTTCTGAAACATCGCGGCCATCTCTTTCTGGTGCGCGGCATGGGATGCCGCTTTGCCAAGATTGAATTCGTGTAGCAGTGCACCGTCATTTTTCAGGACGAAGCGAACTGTCTCGCCTGCTTTGATCTCCATTGCTTTGGGTTCGAAGAAGATGTCCCCCATCCGGACTTCGATGGTGCGATCTACTGCCTGACCGTCTCCCGGTTGCCCAATACTGTCTTTCTTGTGGCCCGGGCTGGCCAGCGCATTGGCAGCACTGAGCAGCAAGCCAAGGGTGGTGATTATGAAAGCGGGTCTGAGTTTCATGGTGTGCCTCTGAGGTGTTGAGGAGGGATGAGTCCCGATGCTAATGAGGTGCAGCTGGCGGTACGCTGACGTGAAAACTACATCGCAGTAAGGTTCGTCAGATCGGTGCTACCCAGCTCGCGGCCAACGGGTAGCACCGATGCCGGACTAACGCAGAGCAAACTCACCGACCATCCCCGCCTGGTAATGCCCAGGCAATGTACAGGCGAAGCTCAAACTGCCCGCCTTAGGGAAGGTCCACACGAACTCTTTGGTTGTGCCGGGCTCGACGAGAACCGCGTTCGGGTCGTCATGCTTGGCTTTGATGACTTCCGGATAGCCTGGAGGGTTGGAGTCTCCCGTGCCATAACGCTCATGCCAGACAATGCGCTCGGCCATGCCGGTCGGGGTCAGTGTGCCGTCCTTGAACAAGGACGCCATCTTGCGCTGGTGCTCCAGCTGGGACGCTGCCTGCCCGATGTTGAACTCGTGCATCAACGCGCCCTCGTTCTTCAGAACGAAGCGCACGGTTTCACCTGGCTTCACATCGATCGTTTTCTGGCTGTAGTTGATGTCGTCCATCTTTACCAAGATGGTACGAGTCGCTGGCGTCGCCTGGGCCTGCTGCCCAATGCCATTGCTACTGCCGCCGACCTCGGCAAATGCCGGAAAGGTGGTGCTGATGAACAGAGTGCTGATCAGCAGTTTAAGGGGTAAGCGTTTCATGGTGAGACCTCGAGATGGGTGCTGGAAATCTCATGCTATTCCCCGCTTGCTGCCAGGCCGCTGACCCCAAAACTACAATTGCGTCAGCTGGGAAAAAGCACGGCGCCATAAAGGCGCCGCTAGGCCAAAGGAGCAATCACGGAAGGCCTGGAAGATGGGGGAAATCTTTACTGATGGCATTCCTTGTCGGCCATCATCAGCTTGTGCTCTCGAATCATTTGACCCAGCACGTCGTCTACCAGCTTGTCATGCTTTTCCATCCAGGCCAGATGCTCTTCGGCAGACATGTTTGGCGCGGGATGTTCGTTGTGCAGCTGGCTCATGATGTCTTCGAGCATGTTCATATGCTCCTTCATGTGCACATGCCGCTCGCCGACCGGGGCCTTCTCCGCCTGGATCAGCACGGCTTCTGCTTTGTCGCGCATCTGCTGGATGCGCTAGAATACACGGTCGCTGCCCCCTTCGGCCCAAGCCATGGAAGACAGCAGTAGCGAACCAACCAGAAGCAAAGGTTTCAGCGATTTCATGGGCAGTCTCCATCAGTGCAAACTATGGCCGGCACCTCTGCTTTTGGTCTGTCGAGGGCCGAGAGCACAACCTAGTACTCATGCTTGCACCCTAGACAAGCCACCCTGTCAGTGAGCTGAAGTCAGAATTACATTTTCGTAAGCTTCTGGTTGGGGCCGCGGTTTGCCTGCAAACTCAGGCCACCCGACTTTTGGAGTATGCACACATGAAACTACTGGTAGCTGAAGACGAACCCAAAACCGGTACGTACCTCCAGCAAGGTCTCACCGAGGCTGGGTTCAATGTCGACCGGGTTATGACCGGTACAGATGCCCTTCAGCATGCACTTAGCGAAGCCTATGACCTGCTAATTCTGGATGTAATGATGCCTGGGCTGGACGGTTGGGAAGTGCTGCGCATGTTGCGCGCAGCAGGAAAAGACGTCCCCGTAATGTTCTTGACGGCACGCGATGGTGTGGAAGACCGCGTTAAAGGGTTGGAGCTGGGTGCGGACGACTACCTGATCAAGCCATTTGCTTTCTCAGAGCTTCTGGCCAGGGTCAGAACGCTGTTGCGCAGAGGTAATGGTTCGCCGACGCAGACCACCATGAAAATTGCCGATCTGGAAGTCGATCTGATGAAGCGACGTGCTGTCCGGGGCGGGAAAAGAATTGACCTGACGGCGAAGGAATTTTCACTACTGGAGTTACTGCTGCGCCGACGCGGTGAAGTGCTCCCGAAGTCGCTGATTGCCTCTCAGGTTTGGGACATGAACTTCGACAGCGACACCAATGTCATTGAGGTCGCGGTACGCCGGCTACGCGCAAAAATCGATGACGATTTCGATCTCAAGCTGATTCATACCGCCCGCGGCATGGGGTACATGATGGATGCTCCGGAGTGAATATGAAGCACCTTTCGCTGACCGCACGCATGAGCTTGATGTTCATGTCCGCGGTAATTGCAGTCCTGACGGTAGCAGGGCTGAGTTTCAATATGCTCAGTCAGCACCATTTCAAGATGCAGGATCGGCAGGCCCTGGTGGAGAAACTCGAATCTACCAAACATCTCCTCAACAATGCCCGCGGTGAAGCGAGCCTTTCGGAAGAATTACCGCAGTTGCGGGCCTTGCTGGGAGCACATCAGGACCTGGCGGCCACCATCCTGGCTAGCGACGACACAGTGTTATTTTCCGACCCCAGAGCAGTCGAGGTGCCTGAGCGCTTCAGGCGCGCAAATGAGCAGAACATGTGGGAGTGGCAGAACGGCCAGCACATGTACCGCGGTATGACGGCCCAAATCTCGGTAGCCGATCAACCTGAGCCTCTCACAGCCCTGCTGATTCTCGACGTAACCAATCACACACACTTCTTCGACACGCTGCAGCGATGGTTCTGGATTGGACTGATCATCAGTGCCTTGGTCAGTGCCGCGCTCGGCTGGGTGGTAGCTCGCAGTGGCCTCAAGCCTCTGCGGCAAGTCACTCGCGTGGCCTCCGGGATGTCCGCCCGATCATTGCAGGAGCGAATTCCTCTCGAACCAGTACCGCAAGAACTTCAGCAGTTAGTTCTGTCCTTCAACGCGATGCTGGCTCGACTTGAAGAGGCCTTCATTAGACTCTCCAACTTCTCGGCGGACATCGCACACGAACTACGAACGCCCGTCAGCAACCTCATGACCCATACTGAGGTGGTCTTGAGCCATAAGCGCGACATCACCGCATACGAGGAGAACCTCTACTCCAACTTGGAAGAATTGAAGCGCATGTCTCGAATGATTGATGACATGCTGTTCTTGGCCAAGGCTGATAATGGCTTAATCATCCCAGAGCAGGCCAGGATCGAACTGGCTGACGTAGTCTACAAGCTGTTTGACTACTACCACCTCCTAGCCGAAGAGCGTGGCATTGAGCTATCGCTCACAGGCAAAGGCCAAGTGCTGGGAGATCGGCTGATGCTTGATCGCGCGCTATCCAACTTGCTGTCCAATGCGCTGCGCTACACGCCGGCGGGACAGACAATTTCGGTTCTGATCCGCGGGACAGAGGACTCCACTACCTTCAGTATCGAGAACCCAGGGGACACAATCAGCTCAGAGCATTTAGAGAAGCTCTTCGACCGATTTTACCGGGTCGACCCCGCTCGGCGGGAGGGAAGCCCGAGCAACGCCGGGCTCGGACTAGCCATCACCCGGTCCATCATTGAGGCTCACAAAGGCCGCATCTGGTGCACCTCAGCCGCTGGCCTCACGGGCTTTCACATCGAATTGCCCCATTCCAGATGATGCCGGTCTGGCGGTAAGTAGGCTACAGCTAACCGCTAGCCCAACTTAAAAGGGTGGGTGCAACTCGACTGAGCGCAGATTGCACTCGCCATCCAGATAGGCAACGAGCGGTGAGATGACACCAGAGCACCCCATTCGCTCTCGGGTAGTAGTTTATGAAGTTTGGAAACGGCATCCCCCACGCTTGCTTCGCCAACCCAATCCAATGCTCGAATGGCGTCTTGAACCGCCCCGGGTTTCGCGGAGGCTGTTTTGTTTGAGTCAGGCAGCAACCGATATGGTTGCCTGACTCTGTTCATATAGTGCCTCAAACTCGGCCGGTGGCCTATTTCCAATTGGCTCCAGCAGG
>Ga0208300_100062_pt1 | contig 134043 bp, 125 predicted proteins | sample 23_taG_FD_184096 | JGI IMG/M metagenome (GOLD analysis project Ga0208300, IMG submission 184096) | Marine viral communities from Cariaco Basin, Caribbean Sea - 23_WHOI_OMZ (SPAdes) (version 2) | ecosystem: Environmental > Aquatic > Marine > Oceanic | place: Caribbean Sea: Cariaco Basin...
TGCCAGACGGCACCGGTATACAGGGCAGTGAAACTGATGCCGGAGCTGTCAGTCGGCTTTCTGCTCATAGACGGCTTTACCCCAGGCCTCGCGGCTGCCGGGCAGCACCAGGTTCAGGATGATGGCGGCCACTGCGCACAGCGCAATGCCTTCCAGGTTGCCAAGAACCATTCCGCCAATACCGAACACCAGGGTGACACCCACGATAACCAGGTTACGAGACTGCGACAGGTCCACCTGATGGCGGATCAGTGTGTTAAGACCAACCACGGCAATGGAGCCGAACAGCAGGCACAGGATGCCCCCCATGACCGGCACCGGGATGGTCTGCAGTGCTGCACCGAACTTGCCAACGAAGGCCAGAACAATCGCAATGCAGGCAGCCCACCACATCACCTTCGGGTTGAAGTTCTTGGTCAGCATTACCGCGCCGGTGACTTCCGAATAGGTGGTGTTGGGCGGCCCGCCGAGCATGGAGGCGGCGCTGGTGGCCAGGCCGTCGCCCAGCAGGGTGCGGTGCAGGCCCGGCTTCTCCAGGTAGTTCTTGCGAGTTACGTTGCCAATGGCCAGTACGTCACCGATGTGTTCGATGGCCGGAGCAATGGCCACTGGAATCATGAACATGATGGCCCCCCAGCTAAAGGCTGGTGCGACAAAGTTGGGGACCGCAAACCAGGCGGCTTCCTGAATGGGCGTGGTGTCGACAATGCCGGCAAAGGCGGAGAGGATATAACCGGTAATAACGCCAAACATGATCGGAATGAGTCGGAAAATGCCCTTGGACCAGACCGACATGATGATGGTCACGGCCAGGGAAATCATGGCAATCCAGATGGCGGTGTCGTAGGGAATCAGCTGGGTGGCACCATCACCGGTGCGACCCGACGCCATGTGAACGGCAACCGGCGCCAGGCCGAGCCCGATGGTCATGATCACCGGGCCGATGACCACCGGCGGCAGCAGGCGTCGCACAAAGCCGGTGCCCCGAAGGCGAACCAGGCCGCTCAGGACAATGTAGAGAATACCGGCAGCCATAAGGCCGCCGAGGGTCTCTTCCATGCCGAACCGGCCCTTGGAGGCGATGACCGGTGCGATGAAGGCGAAGGATGAGGCCAGGAAAATGGGGATCTGGCCGCCGGTGACCACGTGGAAGATCAGGGTGCCGAGGCCGGCGGTGAACAGGGCCACGTTGGGATCCAGGCCGGTGATCAAGGGCATCAGAACCAGTGCGCCGAAGGCCACCAGTAGCATCTGGGAGCCGGCTATCGCCTGTTTCCAGAGCGGGTCGTTGGTATGGTCCTGCATCTTCAGACGTCCTTCTGCTTGGTGCCGAAGATCTTGTCGCCAGCATCGCCGAGACCGGGCAGGATATAGCCTTTCTCGTTCAGTCGGTCGTCAATGGAGGCGGTGTAGATCGACACGTCCGGATGTTTCTCCAGAACCTTCTCGATGCCTTCCGGAGCCGCCACCAGAACCAGGGCTCGGATCTCGGTGCTGCCGGCCTTCTTGAGCAGATCGATGGTGGAAATCATGGAGCCGCCGGTGGCCAGCATCGGATCGACAATCATGGCCATGCGCTGGTCCAGTTCCCCGACCAGTTTTTCCAGGTAGGTGCTGGCTTCCAGGGTTTCTTCATTGCGGATCTGGCCAACAACGCTTACCCGGGCGACCGGGATCAGACTGAGTACACCATCCAGCATGCCCAGACCGGCACGCAGAATCGGAACGATGGTGACTTTCTTGCCGTGAATCTGTTCCACGTTAACCGGGCCGGCCCAGCCCTCAATGGTTTTTTCCTGCAGATTGAAGTCCTTGGTGGCCTCGTAGGTCAGAAGTGCACCAACTTCCTGTGCCAGCTCCCGAAAATTCTTTGTGCTGATATCCGCACGGCGCATGATGCCGAGCTTGTGACGGATCAGGGGGTGTTTCACCTCGTGGATTGGCATGGGTCACCTGTGTGTCTGGTTGAAGTTTTTAACGTCGCGATCAAATGGCGCAAGGATACCGCATCTGGGAAGGGGAGTCAGGCCGTAAAGATCGGGTCTGAATGAAATCTTGCAAGGTATGGTACGGATCTTGCGATAACCCTTCCAAACGACGCCCCGGTGTCAGAATTTCGACCTTCAAAACGCCTTCGGGCAAGGCCAATCGGAGAAGTTTCCGGCATGGACAGAGCTTTAGTCCTCAACAACGTCAAAACCCTGACGCGGGGGAACCTGGGCATTCCCATCATGGTAATGGGGCTGCTGGGCATGATGATCCTGCCCATGCCCGCGTTTCTGCTGGACGTTTTCTTTACCTTCAATATCACCCTGTCGATTGTGATTCTGCTGGTGTGCGTGTACGCACTCCGGCCCATGGAATTTGCATCATTCCCCACAGTGTTGCTGGTAGCGACTCTGCTGCGGCTGGCTCTGAACGTGGCCTCGACCCGAATCGTCCTGCTTAACGGCCATGAGGGCGGGGATGCCGCCGGTAAAGTGATTGAGGCCTTTGGTGCCGTGCTTATCGGTGGCAACTACGCCGTTGGCCTGGTGGTGTTTGCCATTCTGATGATCATCAACTTTCTGGTGGTGACCAAAGGTGCCGGCCGGGTTTCCGAGGTGAGTGCCCGCTTTACCCTGGACGCCATGCCCGGTAAGCAGATGGCGATTGATGCCGACCTGAACGCGGGCCTGATCAACCAGGACGAAGCCAAGCACCGTCGCGCCGAGATTGCCCAGGAGGCAGACTTCTACGGCTCCATGGACGGTGCCTCAAAGTTTGTGAAAGGGGATGCTGTTGCCGGTCTGCTGATCCTGGCAATCAATATCATCGGCGGGATCGCCATCGGGATGCTTCAGCACAGCCTGAGTTTTGGTCTGGCCATGGAGCGCTACGCGCTGCTGACCATCGGTGATGGCCTGGTGGCCCAGATTCCTTCGCTCCTGCTCTCCACTTCCGCGGCCATCATGGTTACCCGGGTGACCTCGAGCCAGGACATGGGTGGGCAGATTCTCCAGCAGATGTTCAGCGCCCCGAAGGCACTGGCTATCGCGGCTTTTATCCTCATCATCCTCGGTCTGATTCCCGGTATGCCCCACGTGGCATTTCTCGGCTTGGGCTCGCTCGCCGCCGCGGCCGCCTGGCATATCTGGAAGCGTGAGCGGCAGACTGTGGAAGAAGGTGGCAGTTTCCCCGAACGGGGTGGAGCCGGCAGCGCGCCCCGGCCAGCTGGCCGCGATCTCCCTCCGGGCGGCGATGCCGGCAGTGACCAGAGTCGCCAGTTGCCGGCACCCGGTGAGACCAAGGAGCTGGGCTGGGACGATGTGGCTACGGTGGATATCGTGGGCCTGGAAGTGGGCTACCGGCTGATTCCCCTGGTAGACAAGTCCCAGGGTGGCCAGCTGCTCAGTCGGATCAAGGGCGTGCGCAAGAAGCTGTCCCAGGATCTCGGCTTCCTGATGCCGTCGGTTCACATTCGCGACAACCTGGATCTGATGCCCAATGTCTACCGCATCACTTTGATGGGGGTGACCATTGCCGAGGCGGAAATTCATCCGGACCGCGAGTTGGCCATCGACCCCGGGCAGGTATTCGGGAAGGTGGAAGGCATTGAGGGCAAGGATCCGGCGTTTGGCCTGGATGCCTGCTGGATAGAGCCGGACCGGAAAGACCAGGCCCAGACTCTTGGCTATACGGTTGTCGATGCCAGCACCGTGGTGGCAACACACCTCAACCAGGTACTTCAGAAGCATGCTCATGAGCTGCTCGGCCATGAGGAAGTCCAGAAGTGGCTGGATCAGCTGGAGAAGATTTCGCCCAAGCTCGCGGAAGAACTGGTGCCCACCACGGTTTCCATCAGTCTGCTGCTGAAAGTGCTGCAGAACCTCCTGAAGGAAGAAGTGCCGATCCGGGATATGCGCTCCATTGCCGAGGCCATCGTCAATGTGCATCCGAAGAGCCAGGATCCGAAGCTGCTGACCACCGTCGCCCGGCAATCCCTGCGCCGGATGATTGTCCAGAGTATCTGCGGGAACGAATCGGAGATCCCGGTAATCACCCTGGATCCGGATCTGGAACAGTTATTGCTAAAGTCAGTTCAACAGAGTCAACAATCCGGCGGTCAGGAAGACATTGGCCTGGTTCTGGAGCCGAACATGGTTGAGAAACTCCAGCGCTCCCTGCAGGACAGTGTCCAGCGTCAGGAAATGCTCGGCAAACCGGCCATTCTGCTGGTGTCCGGGCCCCTGAGGCCGGTGCTGGCGAAGTTTGCCAGCTACGGGGTAGAGCGCCTGCATGTGCTCTCGTACCAGGAAATACCGGATAACAAACAGATCACGATCGTGGCGTCCGTTGGCCAGTAACGGCGCGGATGACAGAGCGGACAGCGCCGGCACGGCGTTGCCGGTGGAGGAAGAGGCATCATGAAAGTAAAACGGTTTTTTGCTCAGACCATGGCAGAGGCGCTGAAACAGGTCAGTGAACAGATGGGGCCGGACGCCGTAATTCTTTCCAACCGCCGGGTCGACGGCGGCGTCGAAATTGTGACGGCGCTGGACTATGACGAAAACATGGCGCGCCAGCGTCTGGGTAACGAAGCTGAGCAGGCCACCAACGGGTCCCGCCTTGCCGAGATGCAGGCAGACCAGCATCGTCGTCTTGAGGATGAACTCGGCCGGTCCCGGGATCGCATCCGTGAGGTCCGGGAAAAACGGGCCGCCCAGGGTGCTGGCTATGGCGGCGCATCGTTTGCCGTGGTTCAGGAGTCGGTGAATGCCGGCATTGCCGATCAGGAAACGTCGCCGGGCCGATCCGGCGGGGGCTATTCCGATGAGCTGGCGCAGATGCGTGCCGAGATCAGTTCCCTGAAGGACATGATGCAGGGCCGTAAGCCGGAGCCGGAGCCGGAGGTTCCCGCAACCAATGCGGTTCAGCAGAGGCTGGCCGAGCGGCTTCAGGAATTCGGGCTGGGTGCCGAGCTGGCAACGTCTATTTCCCGTCGCCACAAATCCGGCCGACTGGAAGATGGCTGGAAGCAGTCTCTGAAAATGCTGTGTACGGGAGTCCGGACCGCTCGTATGGAATGGCTGGATCAGGGCGGCGTCTATGCTCTCGTAGGACCGACCGGCTCCGGCAAAACCACCACCATCGGCAAGCTCGCGGCGCGCTATGTCCTCAAGCATGGGGCCGATTCCGTGGCATTGGTCACCACGGACCGCTATCGGGTAGCGGCCCACGAGCAGTTGTTCGTTTTTGGTCGTATTCTTAATGTTCCTGTTCGCGTTGTGGATGAAAGTCATAGCCTGGATGATATTCTGGACGAATTGTCAGATCGTCATCTGGTGCTGATTGACACGGCCGGGCTGACCAGCGCAGATAAAGGCTATCAGGAACAGCTGGCCGAACTGGCTCGCAGCCATCACAATGTACGTACGCATCTGGTGGTGTCTGCAACCAGCCAGCCGCGCATCATGAAATCCGTCTGGCATTGCTATAAGATGGCAAATCTTGCGGGCTGTGTTATGACCAAGATTGACGAGGCCCTGACACTGGGCGAGTCGCTCGGGTTTGTGATGGAAACCGGCCTGCCGGTGGCCTACTACACCGACGGCCAGAAGATTCCCGAAGACCTGCACCATGCGGAAGCGGTTCCACTGGTGCGGCTGGCCGTGGAGCGGCTCAGGACGCTCCAGCAACAGCAGGCTGTCGCAGAAGGCGCCTGAGAGGGCCAGCCCGAAAAAAAACAGCACCCGGCTAAACCTGGCGAGAGATAAGAAACAGTATGAGCAAAGCACAACCGGTACAGGTAATCGCGGTTTCCGGCGGTAAAGGTGGAGTCGGCAAGAGTAACGTGTCGGTTAACCTCGGGATTGCCCTGGCCCAGAAAGGCCGGAGAGTTGTGCTTCTCGATGCCGACCTGGGGCTGGCCAATATCGATGTACTGCTCGGCATTACCGCCAACCGCAATCTCCAGGATGTCCTGGCGGGCGAGTGTGATCTCAAGGACGTCCTGGTCAACGGACCCGGCGGCATCAAGATTGTGCCCGCGTCCTCCGGCACCCAGCGAATGACCCAGCTTACTCCCATGGAGCACGCCGGGCTGATCAATGCATTCAGCGAGCTGGGTGACCAGATTGATGTGCTGATCGTTGATACCGCCGCCGGTATTTCCGAGTCGGTGGTGAGTTTTCTGAGAGCTTCCCAGGAATTGCTGCTGGTGGTGTGCGACGAACCCACCTCGATTACCGACTGTTACGCCCTGATCAAGCTGATGAATCGCGATTACGACACCAACCGGTTTCGCATTCTTGCCAATCAGGTGAGAAACGAACAGGAGGGCCGGCATCTGTTTGAAAAACTGACCCGGGTCACCGAGCGATTCCTGGACGTGGGGTTACAATACGTCGGTATGGTGCCTTACGATGAGGCCGTCAAAAAGGCCGTCCAGCGTCAGCGAGCGGTGCTGGATGCCTATCCCAGGGCAAAAGCGTCTCTCGCGATCAAGGCGCTGGCCGACAAGGTCGACAGCTGGCCACTGCCTTCCTCTCCCCGTGGGCATCTGGAATTCTTTGTGGAGCGGCTCGTCGAAGTCTGAATCGGATCCTGTCAAACAAAAACCGGATACATGACATTGGCGAAAAACCTCGGAATCTATAGCCAGTCGGGCGCCCAGAGGCCTTCTCAACTTGTTGAGGAGCACGCGCCGCTGGTCAAGAAAATTGCCCTTCACCTGATGGCCCGCCTGCCGGCCTCCGTCCAGCTGGAAGATCTGATGCAAGCGGGCATGATCGGCCTGCTCGAAGCCGCTCAGCGCTACAGCGCCACCAAGGGGGCAACCTTCGAAACCTACGCCGGTATCCGGATTCGTGGTGCCATGGTGGACGAGATCCGCAAGGGTGACTGGGTTCCCCGTTCCGTGCATCGCAACGCCCGCCGGATTTCCCAGGCCATCAAGACCGTCGAAGACCGTCTCGGGCGCGAAGCCCTGGATATGGAAGTGGCGGAAGAGCTGGGCATGGGGCTGGCCGAATATCATTCCTACCTTTCCGACGCCAACAGCGGTCGACTTTTTAGTCTCGATGAGCTCAATGAATCCGGAGAGCTGCCGATACAACAGACAGAGCCACGGGACAATCCGCTTGAAGGGCTGTCATCCGACGCGTTCCGACGCAGTCTGGCAGAGGCTATTGAAGACTTGCCGGAGCGGGAAAAACTGGTGCTGAGTCTGTATTACCAGGAAGAACTGAACCTCAAGGAAATCGGCGCGGTGCTCGGCGTCAGTGAAAGCCGGGTCAGCCAGATTCACAGCCAGGCGGCCTTGCGCCTTCGCGGACGGTTATCGGACTGGCACCAGGGCACAGGCAACTGATCACAGCGTTTGTGTGTCCGCGGCAGGGCAGTCTGTAGTTTTTGGTAACCGATGCTTTACAACCGAAGTAAAGATCAGACAATAAGCGGTTAAAACAGCGGCCTGCTAGAGTCGAAAGGTCAAACGAATTCCGGGTGTTACTAACTGGAGGTCCCATTGGACAAGAACATGAAAATTCTCATTGTGGATGACTTTTCCACGATGCGACGGATCATCAAGAACCTGCTGCGTGATCTCGGCTTCACCAATACGGATGAAGCCGATGACGGCAATACGGCGCTGCCGATGCTCAAAAGCGGGAAATACGATTTCCTGGTTACCGACTGGAACATGCCGGGCATGTCCGGGTTTGATCTGCTCAAAGCTGTTCGGGCCGACGAAAACCTGAAAACCCTCCCGGTGCTGATGGTGACCGCAGAGGCCAAGCGGGACCAGATTGTTGCCGCGGCCCAGGCGGGCGTAAATGGCTATGTGGTCAAGCCGTTTACCGCTGCTGTGCTCAAGGAAAAGATTGAGAAAATCTTTGAAAGAATCCAGTAACCAGAGGTCGGATGGCTCTCATGAGCAATAGCAAAAAGAACCATCGGGGCCTTGAACCGGAGGTGACGGAAAAGCTCCAGCGGCAGGCAGCAGAACTGGCAGAGAGTGTGGATGCCGGTGATTATGCCAAAGCCATGACCCTGATCAATGAACTCAGTGAGGTGAGGGATCAGAGTCTGTACCGGGAAGTGGGTCGCTTAACCCGCAGCCTGCACGAAGCGATCCGGAACTTCCAGATAGACCCCCGTAATGCGGAACAGCAGGAAGCGCTGTCGAAAATGACAGACGCCTCTGACCGCCTTGAGTATGTCGTGCAGATGACGGGTGAGGCGGCCAACCGGACCATGGATCTGGTGGAGGAAACCATGCCCGTGGCCAACGCCATGAGGGAAGAGGCCGGAGCCCTTCGCGATGAATGGCAGCGCCTGCGCCGCCGGGAAATGCAGCCGGCCGAATTCCGTGAGCTGTACGGCCGCATCGATCGGTTTTTCGCCTCTATGGCGACCGATGCCGACACCATGTACAGCAACCTCTCGGAAATTCTGCTGGCCCAGGACTTCCAGGATCTGACCGGGCAGGTTATCCAGAAGGTCACCACCTTGGTGAAAGAGGTTGAGGAACAGATGCTCAGCCTGGTGGTGATGGCCAGTCATGTGGATCAGCTGACTGGTACGGTGCACCAGATTGAAGAACGGGAAGAATCTGCAGAGAAGGGCGTCGGGCCCCAGATCAAGGCCGATGAGCGTGAAGATGTAGTCTCGGGACAGGACGATGTCGACGACCTGTTGTCCAGTCTCGGTTTCTGAATAATGAGGGTAACGCATGGCGTTTGATGCTGATGATGAGATTTTGCAGGACTTCCTGGTAGAGGCCGGTGAAATACTCGAAAAACTGTCAGAACAACTGGTAGATCTTGAGCAACATCCTGATGACAGTGATCTGCTCAACGCCATTTTCCGTGGCTTTCACACCGTAAAAGGCGGCGCGGGCTTCCTGCAACTGGACGCTCTCGTCAACTGCTGCCATTCCGCGGAAAACGTGTTCGATATCCTGCGCAACCACAAGCGCAAGGTGGATTCGGAGCTGATGGATGTGGTTCTGGAAGCGCTCGACAACGTCAACGAGATGTTCGAGCAGGTTCGCAATCACGAGGAACTGACTCCGGCCCCGGATGAACTGATTGCACGTCTGGACGCCCTGGCCCAGCCAGAAAGCGAGGCGGCACCGACCGCGGCGGCCCAACCGAAGCCGGACGACAGTGAACCGGTAGAAGACGGCGGCGATATCACCGACGACGAATTCGAGCAGCTCCTGGATGCCTTGCAGGACGAAAAATCCGAAGACCCCGCACCGGCTTCAGACTCCGGAGCAGCTGCGGGTGACCAGGCGGGTTCCGGAGACGACGAGATCACCGACGACGAATTCGAGGCTTTGCTGGACCAGCTGCACGGGAAAGGGCAGTTTGCCGGTGCACCGGAGGGTGAAGAAGAAACTGCCAGCAAGAGCGAGCAGCCGTCGGGCAAGGCCGAAACTGGTGGTGGCGATGAGCTGATCACCGACGACGAATTCGAGAAACTGCTGGACGATCTTCACGGCAAGGGTGGAAGCCCGACAGCGGGTGAGCCTTCAGCCCCGAAAGAGCCTTCAGCTCCGAAAGAGCCCGCAGGAGGGAAGGAGCCGGCGAAGCCTAAAGCAGAGGCGCCAAAGGCTGAAAAGCCCAAGGAGACACCGAAGCCCGCCGACAAGCCGGAAGCCAAGGGTGCTGCGGCGCCGGCCATGCCGGCCCGTGAGCATGCCCCCGCAGCGGAAACCACGGTGCGTGTTGACACCAAGCGCCTCGACGACATCATGAACATGGTGGGCGAACTGGTGCTGGTTCGTAACCGGTTACAGCGCCTTGGCGACGCCAGCGAAGATGAGCACATGCACAAGGCGGTCTCCAACCTGGATGTTGTCACCACCGATCTCCAGTCGGCCGTCATGCAGACCCGCATGCAGCCGATCAAGAAGGTGTTTGGCCGGTTCCCCAGGGTTGTGCGTGATCTTGCCAGGAACCTCAAGAAAGAGGTCAACCTGGTGATGCACGGTGAAGAAACCGACTTGGACAAGAATCTGGTCGAAGCCTTGTCTGATCCGCTTGTTCACTTGGTTCGGAATTCGGTCGATCACGGGATCGAAGCCCCGGAAGTGCGCGAGAAAGCCGGCAAGCCCCGCCAGGGGACCGTTACCCTTTCGGCCGAGCAGGAGGGTGATCATATCCTGCTGTTCATCGAGGATGACGGCGCCGGCATGGATCCGGAAGTGTTGCGCCGCAAGGCGGTCGAGAAGGGTATCTACGACCAGGACGCCGCGGATCGTCTGACCGATTCCGAGTGTTTCAACCTGATTTTTGCGGCTGGGTTTTCGACCAAGGACCAGATTTCCGATGTTTCCGGCCGTGGTGTCGGCATGGATGTGGTTAAAACCAAGATTGGCCAGCTCAATGGCCAGTTGAGCATCGAATCGGAGTTGGGCAAGGGCTCGCGGATCGTCATCAAGGTTCCGCTGACACTGGCTATCATGCCGACCCTCATGATCATGCTCGGAGACCAGTCGTTCGCGCTGCCGCTGGTCAACGTGGTGGAAATTTTCCATCTGGACCTCACCAAAACCAACATCGTTGATGGTCGCGAATGCATCGTCGTTCGCGAGAAAGTGTTCCCGCTGTTCCATGTCAAGCGCTGGCTGGTCCGCGACAACGGACCCCGGGAAATGCCGGAGAATGCCCACGTGGTAATCGTGGCCATGGGCACCAAACAGGTCGGTTTTGTGGTTGACCAGCTGGTGGGGCAGGAAGAGGTGGTTATCAAACCCTTGGGTCGCGCGCTGCAGGGAACGCCAGGTATGGCCGGCGCCACCATCACCGGTGATGGCCGAATTGCACTGATAATTGATGTTCCCAGCCTGCTGCAGCATTACGGTTGAGCAGATCCCCGCAGGTGATTAAGGAATGGGTAGGAGAAGTGGATGACAGTTTCTGTCCTGGTCGTTGATGATTCAGGGTTTTTTCGAAAACGGCTGACGGAAATCCTGACCAGCTCAGGCCAGATCAAGGTTGTGGGCGCTGCCTCCAACGGCCGGGAAGGTGTCGAGCTTGCTGAAAAGCTGCGTCCGGACGTAATCACCATGGATTACGAGATGCCGGTTATGGACGGCATTTCCGCCGTGCGCGAGATCATGCGCAAGCATCCGGTGCCTGTTCTCATGTTCTCGTCGCTCACCTATGAAGGTGCCCGGGTAACCCTGGATGCCCTGGAAGCCGGCGCGGTTGATTTTCTGCCCAAGAACTTCGAAGAAATCGCCAGGGACAACAGCCAGCTCCAGAAAATTCTGATCGACCGGGTGCTGGATGTCGCCCAGAGCCGGCCAGGTGCCCGGCCAGTCACACCCGCCCGGCCCGAACCACCTTCGCCCGCCTCCCGACCGACCCCCGGGCCTTCCCGTCCTGAGACAACCCGGCGCCCGCCCCCGGGCATCCAGGGCAGGGCGACGGCTCCCGAAGCCACTGGCGAGCCGGAAGCGCCCCGGCGCCATGCCCGCAGGGGGCCCGCCAAGCATTACGCGGTGGTTGGCATCGGCACCTCCACTGGCGGGCCGGTTGCTTTGCAGCGGGTGCTGACCGCACTACCCGCCGCTTTCCCGGCGCCACTGGTGCTTGTCCAGCACATGCCGGCAAGCTTCACGCCCGCCTTTGCCGAGCGGCTGAACAAGCTTTGCCGGATTGAAGTCCGGCAGGCAGCCGATGGCGATGTGCTTCGCCCGGGCCTTGCATTGCTGGCCCCCGGCGGCAAGCAGATGATGATTGAAAACCGGGGCGGACAGGCCCGGATACGGATTCTGCCCGGCGACGAGCGGCTCAACTACAAGCCCTGTGTCGATGTGACCTTCGGCTCTCTGGCCCGGAGTTTCCCTGGCAAGACCCTGGGGGTGATTCTCACCGGCATGGGCTCTGACGGCAAGGAAGGTTGCCGGATGATGAAGCAGAGCGGTTCGGATGTCTGGTCCCAGGATGAAAAATCGTCGGTCATCTACGGAATGCCCATGGCCGTTGCCAAAGCTGGCCTGACGGATGAGGTATTGCCACTGGACGAGATCGGTACGCGCCTGGTGGAAGGTGTCTGCTGATGGATATCCTCAGCCTTCTCGGCGTTGTTCTTGCGTTCGCCGCCATACTCGGCGGTAATCTGCTGGAAGGCGGCGCCCTCGGCTCTCTGTTTAATGGCCCTGCCGCAATTATCGTGATCGGTGGCACGTTCGCCGCGACCATTCTCCAGACCTCCTGGCCCATGTTGAAGAGGGCATTTACCCAGGTTCGCTGGGTGTTTGTCCCGCCGTTCATCAACATGGAGGATGGCATCGGCAAGGTCATAGACTGGAGCGTCAAGGCCCGCAAGCAGGGGCTTCTGGGTCTTGAAGGGCTGGCCGAGAGAGAGCCGGAACCTTTCGCGCGGAAAGGCCTGCAGCTACTGGTAGACGGTGCGGAAACGGAAACCATCCGGGGCATCATGGAGGTGGATCTGGAATCCCGGGAGCAGCGGGATATCGAGTCTGCCAAGGTGTTTGAGGCCATGGGTGGCTATTCGCCGACCATCGGCATCATCGGTGCGGTCATGGGCCTGATTCAGGTGATGACCAACCTGGAAGATCCCCAGTCCCTCGGCAGCGGTATTGCCACAGCCTTTGTTGCTACGATTTACGGTGTTGCCCTGGCCAACCTGCTGTTTTTCCCGGTGGCCAACAAGATGCGGGGCATCGTTCGGGAACGGACCCGATACGAGGACATGATGATCGACGGCATTATTGCCATCGCCGAGGGTGAAAACCCCAAATCCATCGAATTGCGGCTGCGGGGCTTCCTGCAGTAAGCATGCGCGGGCCAATATATGCGGCGTCGTAGGCAACCTCAGGATGACCTGAACAACAAGGAACGGTGGCTGATTTCCTATGCCGACTTTATCACCCTGCTGTTTGCTTTTTTCGTGGTGATGTACTCGGTTTCATCGGTGAATGAGGGCAAATACAAGGTATTGTCGGAAACCCTGACTGGGGTTTTCAACGCCCCGCAGCGTTCCTTCCAGCCCATTGAAGTGGGTGATCGGCCCCAGCGATCCCTTAACGCTCCGGCGGAAAACGTCATCCCGCCAGCGGTCACCGAAGCCCCCCGGAATCCGGAAATGGACGCCCAGGCCCGCACCCAGGCGCTGCGAGCCATGGCCGATCAGTTGACCATGGAATTCGATGAACTGATCAACCAGGGGGTGGTAGCCCTGGAAACCAGTGATCAGTGGCTTGAGCTGAATCTACCCAACAGTCTGCTGTTCGGCAGTGGTGATGCCGAGCCCCACTACGACGCATTTGAAGTTGTCGAAAAAATCGCGACTGTTCTGGAAAACAGGGACAACGCGGTCAAAATAGAGGGCTTCACCGACAATCAGCCCATCAGTACCCCTCGCTTCCCATCCAACTGGGAATTGTCCGCTGCCCGGGCGGCGGCGGTGGTCCGGATGCTGGTCATGGAAGGCATAGAGCCGGAGCGTCTGGCCGCTGTCGGTTATGGTCAGTATCAGCCGGTTGCCCGGAATGACACCGAGGAAGGGCGTCGGAGGAACCGGCGGGTGGTACTGCTGATTTCCCGTGATGCCAGTATCCGGGGTGCCATGCGCTAGTGCGCCTCCATCATTTGGCATCCTCGGCAGATGCGTATGGCCCCCTTGGCATGATTTCTGTATTAATCCCGGGTAATAAAAGGCGCCGGCAAATGCTTGCCGGAAATCTCCGGGTAAACCGTTCAAGTTGCCCTGGGAGCTGCCGATAAACGGGACCATGGGCCGGTTTCAGTTCGGCCCCATTTGATGTGTTATCTGGAGAATTCAAGCGTGCGAATCTGGGCAGTAGCCAATCAGAAAGGTGGTGTCGGCAAGACCACGTCCGTCGTTGCACTGGGCGGTTTGCTCGCTGAGCGCGGCAAGCGCGTACTTGTTGTCGATCTGGACCCCCACGGCTCGCTGACCAGCTGGTTTGGCTATGACCCGGACACCATCGCCCACAGCGTGTTCGATCTGTTCCAGCATCAGGGCAAGGTTCCTGACGGGCTACCTGCCCAGTTGATTACCGAAACCAGCTGCCGCGGTCTTTCCCTGCTGCCCGCCAGTGCTGCACTGGCGACCCTTGAGCGCCGGATGATTGGCGTGGAAGGCATGGGGCTGATCATCTCCCGCGCCCTGACTCAGCTCTGGGATGATTTCGACTACGTGCTACTGGATAATACGCCCTCCCTTGGCGTGCTGATGGTGAATGCCCTGGCCGCTGCCCAGCATCTGATTATTCCGGTACAAACCGAGTTCCTTGCCATCAAGGGTCTTGAGCGCATGCTGCACACGCTCAAGATGATCATGCGTTCCCAGAAGAACGAGCTGGCTTACACCATTGTACCGACGCTCTACGACCGGCGTACCCAGGCCTCGGTAAAAAGCCTCAATCTGCTTCGCAAGACCTACCGGGAATCCCTCTGGCAATTTGCCATTCCCGTGGACACCAAATTCCGGGATGCCAGCCAGGCAGGGTTGATTCCGTCGTCGGTGGACCCTGAAACCCATGGCGTCAGGGCTTACAGCCATTTGCTGGATGACCTGATGGCACGGGTGGGCTCTAAGAGGGAGCGTCAGCATGGCTGACGGGAAATTGACAAGGCTGGCTGCTCCGGAAGCCGCCATCGCCAGTTATCTGGATGAGTTGCTTCATACCGCTACCGATACGGCATTGCGGGAAGAGACCGCTGCGCCCGTGCCGGTAAAACCGGCGGCGCCTGAGGCCCCTGCCGGAACCCGTATCGAGACCCTCACCAGGCCTGTGCCGGTGAAAACCGACGAAAAACCGGCAGTCCGGCCCGAGCCGGCCCGACCGTTGCGCGAGAAAACCGCCGAAGCTCGCCATCAGGTGGCTCCTGAACCCCCGGTAACCGTTGCGCCGAATTCGAAAGTTGCCCCGGCGCCCGAACCGGAACCGGCCGCGCCACCGTCACGCCCGGAATGGTCGGAGCAGCCGTTCGAATGCCTTATTTTTACCGTCGCCGGCCTGCAACTGGCTGTACCACTGATTCTGCTTGGTGCTATCCATCGTGTCGAGGAAGAGATCCGGCCAATTCCCGGTAGCCCCCGCTGGTATATGGGCATCCGGCCGGACCGGGAGCAGAACCTCCGGGTAGTGGATACCGCGGAATGGATCATGTCGGGCCGGGTACCGCCGGACGCCCGGGACAACTACCGGTTCGTGATCCGGCTTGATAACAGCGAGTGGGGGCTGGCGTGCGATAACGTGGCCCAGTCCTTTACCCTGAGGCCCGACGAAGTGCGCTGGCGGACCGCCCGAAGCAAGCGTCCCTGGCTGGCGGGAACCGTCATTGATCAGATGTGCGCGCTCATTGACGTGCGCACCATGGCAGACTTGCTGGTGCGGGCGGAAAGAGAACACCATCTGGATCTGAGCTGAGGCAAGCAACGGTTACTGAATGAAACCGAGCCGTGCTGGCACGGTTTGTGCCCTTAATTATAGTATTGGGCACTGATGATAATTTTTTGACGATCAGGTTGCCCGCCGGGCAGCCCCAGAGGAGAAACATCGCTATGGCATCCCCGAGCGGACAAACCAATCAGGCCCAGGACCATCAGGTGCTGCAGTACGTTACTTTCCGGCTGGATGACGAGACCTATGGTCTGAACGTTATGCAGATCCAGGAAGTGCTGAGATACACCGAGATAGCACCGGTTCCCGGCGCTCCGGACTATGTGCTCGGCATCATTAACCTTCGGGGTAACGTGGTTACGGTCATCGACACCCGCCGGCGCTTCGGCCTTGCGGATGCGGAAGTAACCGATGCCACCCGGATTGTGGTGATGGAATCGGCAAACCAGGTGATGGGTATCCTGGTGGATTCCGTGGCCGAGGTGGTGTACCTGAAGGCCAGTGAAATTGAAACCGCACCGAACGTGGGTAACGAGGAAAGTGCCAAGTTTATCCAGGGCGTGTGCAACAAGGATGGCGAACTGATCATACTGGTCGAGTTCGACAAGATGCTGTCAGACCACGAGTGGGCTGAAATCGCGGCACTGTGATCCGGGGCAACCCGTTACAGGCCTGAAGATGGATGCCTTCCGTGGCAATTAACGGGAGACATCCGTCATGTTTGCAGAAATTCCTTCTTACCTTCCCTGGGCGCTGACAGTTGTCGCCTTGTCTCTGGTGCTTGTTCAGGGACTGATCCTCGGGCGTCAGGTTCGTAGTCTCAGGGCTTCCCTGAAAGAGCGGTGTGACACTATGGGGCGGGAATTGCACGCCACCACCAGTGGCAGCATGGGTGTTGGTCAGCGGCTGGTGGCCTGCGAACGCCAACTCCATGAATTGCGCACCACCCTCGACGAGATGCGTCAGAACGATCCGTTGCGAATCTCCTACGATGAAGCCTCAAGATTGGTTGATCTCGGTGCTGATATCGACGATCTTATGAACACGTGCGGGATTTCCCGTCCCGAGGCCGAACTGGTGTCAGCACTCAGAAAACGTCAGGCGGCCTGATACCTTGCCGTTACGGACGTTGCTGAATGAAGAGAGTTTATCCGAGGGCCCTTGAGGCCCTCCGATCTGTATCCCGCCACGATTTTGTTTCCGGTTCTGATCTTGTTCCCTCGATAACCGGCCACTCCATTCCCCGCGAAGAGACCGTCAGTCACATTCTGTCCCTGATCCCCGAGATAGAGCCGGATCAGGTGGTGATGCATGTGGGTGGTGGTTCCGGGTACTTTGCCGCAGTGCTTTCCGGGCTGGCCCATCGGGTGATCTACCTCGAAAAGAATACGGTTGTCGCCGAAGCAGCCAGGGAACGATTTTTCCGGCTGGGCATGCACAATGTCGATGTCGTGGTTGCCGACGCGGAGGACGCGCCGGAGCCTGACCCATTATGCGACTTTGTGCTTTGCACATCTTTTGTCAAAGAGCCTGGCAGACTGGTCCACCTATTGCGCCAGGGTGGCCACCTGGTTTGTCTTGAAGGACGCGCGGGGCCGGTGCCAAGTCTGGCCATGTTTGTGCGCCGCGAGGGGAAATTGGAGCGGGTGCGAACCCTCGGCTGGGTCGACTTTAATCGTAACGTGGAACAGATTCTTATCGACCAGGGCCTTGTGGATGACAAGATCCTGGCCGAGGCAAAGGCGGAAGCGGCAAACCAGAATTGCCGGCTGCTTGATGTGCTCCGGCGCAAACTGAATCTTGAGGAGATGGATCTCTATCGCTCTCTTGCCCGGCAGCGTGGCATGAGGTTCACCGACGCGGACGAGATTCTGCCGGACCTTCACCCGGCACTTTTCCGGCGATTCTCCCGGACATTCCTCGATCTTTCGCGACTGATTCCAATTGCCGAGGAAAATGGCCGGATCACGGTCGTGACCGATGATCCGGATGCGCGCACGGACCAGCTCGAACGGTTGAGCCCCAATCAGGTGGTTGATTGCCTGTTGGTGACACCCACGGATTTTCGCCGCCTCTGGTCGGCGCTGGATCTGACCGCTAAAGGGAGTCGCTTTGCAGCGGATCACGGACCGGCCCCGGAACCGCAGGCGGATTTGGCTGGTAGCTCGTCGGATCAGCTGCTCGGCACTGATCCGAAAAACAGGCACGTCAGTCCCTATCTGGTGTCTGTCTACGAAGCGATCCTGCTGGATGCTGTGAGTGAAAAAGCCAGCGACATCCATATTGAGCAATACGGCGACCGGATTCGCATCCGCCTGCGGGTGGATGGCGATCTCCATGATCTGCCCCAATACCAGTTGTCACCCCGTGAGATCAAAGGGGTGATCAACGTAATCAAGCTGCGGGCGGAGTTGAACATCGCCGAGCATCGGTTGCCCCAGGGCGGGCGTTCCCGGTTGCAACTCGGCGATATGGCCTACGACTTACGCATCCAGACGCAGCCGTCCCTGCATGGCGAGCATGCCATTATCCGGCTGTTGCCGCAGACCGGCCGCGCCATGACCATCGCCGAGCTCGGCATGTCACCCATGATCGGGGCCCGCTATCAGCGACTGCTGGATAATCCGGCGGGGCTGGTGCTGGTGGTGGGGCCGACCGGTTCCGGCAAGTCCACTACCCTTTACGCCGGGCTGCAGACCCTTGCCGATGATGGCCGCCGGAAAGTGATTACCGTGGAAGACCCCATCGAGTACTCCATCGATAACATCCAGCAGACCCGGGTGCGGTCGGAAATTGGCTTTGGTTTCGCCGATGCCATGAGGTCGTTTGTCCGGGAAGATCCGGATGTGATTCTGGTGGGCGAGATTCGCGACCAGGAAACCGCACTGGAAGCGATCCGGGCCTCCCAGACCGGGCACGTGGTGTTGTCGACGCTGCATTGCAACGACGCGGTGGATTCATTGCAACGCCTTTACGATCTGGGTATCCATCCGAACTCTATCGCCGGTGAGCTGCTGGCGGTGATTGCCCAGCGTCTGGCCAAGCGCATCTGCAGGCATTGCAGCAAGCCCGCGGAGCCGGATCCGGTGATTCTGTCCGAGGTGTTTCCGGATGGCCCACCCGCAGATTTCCGCTGTTTTGAAGGCGCCGGCTGCGACAAATGCAACGGTCGTGGTACCCAGGGTCGAGTGGCAATTGTCGAGTACATGGAAGTCGATTCGGACATCCGGAACGCCATTTCCAGCCAACCGCCCATTGGCGAATTGCGCTGGCGCGCTCTCGATGCCGGCCTGGTGACCATGCGGGACAGCGCTCTGGATCATGTGATTGAAGGCATTATTCCGCTTTCCGAACTGCCGCGGATTCTCCCGAGGGAGCGCATGGCACCGGAAGTTCGTGGCGGCCGCAGGAGTCAGGAATGAGCAACAAGCAAACTGTTAACAAGGCGGCCCAGCGGGAGCCCGTGGAAGTGGTCTATGCCGCCGAGCTGGACAAGCTCAGGAGTATGGATCATGGCCCGGTGCCGCCCGGCTGGTTGATGTCACCACGGGCGGTGGAAAAGTTCGTGATGGGGGATGAGAAACTCGGCATTGAACGGAAATTCGTTGCCGACCGGGCCATGGTGGTCCGGATCATCATTTCTCTGTGCACCAGCCGCGGCTGCCTGCTGGTCGGCGAGCCGGGTACCGCCAAATCCTGGTTGTCGGAATTGCTGGCGGCCGCTATCTCGGGAAGCTCCACGTTAACCTTGCAGGGTGGGGCGGTGAGCAGCGTCGGGCAATTGCTGTACAGCTGGAACGAAGCGGTTCTGCATACCGAGGGCCCCTGCCTGAAGGCGTTGGTACCCAGCCCCTTGCTGCGGGGCATGATGGAAGGGCGAATGGTCCGGTTTGAAGAGATCGCCCGCTGCCCGCAGGCGCTGCAGGACGCGCTGCTCTCTGTACTGTCCGACAGGGTGGTGGTGATTCCCGAGCTGGCGGGTGACGACGGTGTGGTGCTCGCGCGGGAAGGCTTCAACGTCATCGCCACGTCCAACAGTATCGATGAGGGCGTTCACCGGATGAGCGCGGCCCTGAGGCGGCGCATGGACTTCGAGGAAATCCGTCCGATCCGCAGCCTGTCCGATGAAATGGCGGTGGTACTTCGTGAGGTTCGCAAAGCCAATACCAGGGCCGGAATTGATATGGACCTTGATGAGTCGGTGGTCGAGATTCTGGTGACCATGTTCCACGAGCTGCGCAATGGTCAGACACTGGATGGCCGAAGTACGGATCGCCTCGCGGGGTCGGCCCTGTCCACGGCCGAAGCGGTCTCGGTGGCCCATGCGGCAAGCCTGAACGCCTGGTATTACGGTGGCGGCAGTATGACGGTGGAACTGCTGATGCACCATATTATTGGCTCGGCCCTCAAGGATCAGCCGGAAGACCGTCGCCGGCTCAGACACTACTTCGAGACCGCTGTCGCACCGAGGCGCGGGGCCAGCTGGCAGCAGGCCTGGGCACTCCGTTCACTGATCCGCTGAGACATCGTCCGGGCGCGGTTTCCGGTCGTCCGGGGTAAGCCCCCGAATATGAAAGGCGAAGGCGAGGATCTCGGCAATGACCCGGTACAGCGATTCGGGTATTTCCTCGTTCAGGGACAGCCGGGCCAGAATGCTTGCCAGTTCGGCATTCTCATACAGCGGAACATCATGCTCCCGGGCAATACGGATAATTTCCTCTGCCAGCTCATGGGTGCCGGTTGCGCTTATAGTGGGGGCTTTCTCGCCATCGTATTTGAGCGCGACGGCGGCTCTGCTTTGATGTTCTGTTTCTGACGTCATGCCCGGGTATCCACCAGTCTGTGTTCAAGTCGGGTGACGTTGCCCTTGGGGGTTCCCCGACGGCACTCCAGATCTGTCACCTCCAGGCCCAGGTCCGTCAGGCTTTGCCGCAGTGCGGGCAGCTCCTCGTTGACCTGGCGCAAGGTGGTCTGGTTTTCCGCCCAGACCCGGGCGCTGACCGCCTGCTGTCGCAGGGCGACATCGAAATGCAGGGGGCCGGCGTCATCCAGGTCCATGGTCAGCGATAACCGCCACTCGGTGATTGTTTGCCCCGAGGGCTTTCGGTCTGATTGCCTGTCCTCGGGATATTGCTCAATCCGCACCTGCGCCAGCCGTGGCTCATTCTGAGGGGTGAGCCAGGGCAGGTCCAGCAGCAGGGTAGAAGCGGGCGCGGCGGCATCGCCGCCGCCCCGGGCAGTGAGCACCTGGCTGTGCAGCTGATTGACGGTAATGCGGTTGAGCATGCCCGCCAGCAACCGGAGCATCTGTCCGACGCTGGGAGGCTCGCCGTCGCTCGGCGCTTGTGGCGTTGCCAGAGGCTGGGGGAATTGCAGGGGCGCCTGCATCAACTCAGGGGTTGATATCGGGGTCAGTCGATTGAACTGTTCCGGCGTACTGCCCTGTTGCGACAGTAGTGCGGTAATCACCCTGCCAAGGGCCAGTTTCAGATCCGGCAGCTGGGCCGTTGGCGTCTGGGCCAGGCGGGACTCGGCAAACAGACCGCTTTCGGAAAGCCACTGGCGAACCTGCTGCGGTGTGCCTGCCTGACCGCCGGCGCCGGGCGCCAGCTTAGTTCCGGAGGGAAGCCGGGCGACCAGCTGTTCGATGGTTTGCCTGGCCGTTTCGGGCAGGGGGTGGGTCTGCCGTGCTGAGGGTAGCTGGCCCGGCTGGGGCTCCTGTTTCAGGCCCTGGGTCAGTGCCCCCATAAGTTTTGATAGCCCGGCATCGAGAGTCTGTTGCCAGGGCAACCGCTGGGCCAGGGCCCGGGCAATGGACGCTTCCGGCGCTGGTGCCAGTTTACCCATCAGTTGAAGCTCATTGCCCGCCCGCATCACCTTTACCCAGTCGCCGGGCGAGAGCTCGGTTTTTCCGATGGCTGCCTGAACCAGAAGGGACTTGCCCCGTAGATCCAGCAAGACCTCAGGGTTCTTGCCGGCCTGGCTGGTGACGATTTCGGCCACCCGGGCCAGGGTGGATTCCCGGTTTGCCAGCTGCACCTGGTCGAGTAGCTGCCTTGCCGATGCAGCAACAGGTTCGCGTCCGGGCTCTGGGGCACCGGCTGGCCGGGCCGTCCCGGGGGTCGGCTGGGCAGGGGGGCTGGGAATCTGTTGTCCGCTGGGTAGTTTCATCGCCACTGATTTGATGTTGGACAAGAGTAATTCGTAAGCGCTTTCGTTATAATACTCCGCGCCGGCCGGCCATGCGCGAATAATGGTGCATCGGCCGGCTCTGTCACGAATGCACCCGATGCCGTACACACGTGCATCGTCCTGGTTACGGGGCCCTGATGTCTGAGCCGCTTTTACAGGCTGTCGATCTGCAGTGCGAACGGGACGAGCGGATTCTTTTCCGTGACCTGTCGTTCTCCATACTGCCCGGTACGGTTACCCGTGTCGAGGGCCCCAACGGCTCCGGCAAAACCACGCTGTTACGCATGCTGGCAGGCCTGAATGATGCCTGGTCCGGCGAGCTTCTCTGGTGTGGCAGGCCGAGGTCTGCCGGCCGGGAAGAATTCCTCAGAAATACCCTGTACCTTGGCCACCGGCCGGGCATCAAGCCATTGCTGACCCCGGTGGAAAATCTTCGGGCATTAACCGCCGGACGACGCCCGGTGCCGGTCCAGGCCCTTCGGCAGGCGCTTGAGGGCACCGGTCTGGCAGGATTTGAGGATGTGCCCTGCCGGAATCTCTCGGCCGGTCAGCAGAGGCGGGTGGCCCTTGCCAGGCTGCTGATCGCCGACGAGCCTCTGTGGCTGCTGGATGAGGTTTTTACGGCGATTGATGCGGACGGTGTCCGTGCGATAGAAAATCTCCTGAAGGAGCGGGCGGCCGAAGGGGGTGCTGTGGTGGTGACCACGCATCACGACCTGAGAATGCCGGGCATGCAGCGGATTGTCCTGGGTGGAGGTTCCTCCGATGAATGCTGACATCCGGCCTGTTCTGAAGCTGCGTGATGATACCGTGGGTGCACTGGCCGCCATGAGGGGTGTTTTCGGCCGGGATCTCAAGGTGGCGTTCCGGCAACGGCAGGATTTGCTGAATCCGCTGTTGTTCTTTGTCATGGTCGTAACCCTCTTTCCCCTTGGGGTTAGCCCGGAAGTGTCATTCCTGCGGGAGGCCGGAGCAGGTATCCTGTGGGTGGCTGCATTGCTTTCGGTGTTGCTGTCGCTGGATCATCTGTTCCGGCACGATTTCGATGACGGCACTCTCGAACAACTGGTGCTACAGCCCCAGCCCCTGTTTCTGCTGGTATTGGCGAAAACCATGGCGCACTGGGTGCTAACGGGGTTGCCGTTGGTGATACTGACGCCGGTTCTTGGCGTAATGGTTCATCTTGACGGGAACTCCATCGGAGTTTTGTGTCTAACGCTGCTGATCGGTACACCGGTGTTGAGTCTGATTGGTTCAATCGGCGCAGCGCTGACCCTGGGTTTGCGTTCGGCAGGGGTGCTCTTGTCCCTGTTGATCATTCCGCTGTACATTCCTGTCCTGATTTTTGGTACCGGGACAGTGGCCGCCGCAGCGGAAGGCGCCCAGGTTGGTGCCTACGTGGCTTTGATGGGGGCATTTCTGGTGCTGGCGCTGACCCTGGCCCCCTTTGCATCAGCGGCAGCGCTGCGTATCAGCCTGTCTAATGGCTAAAACAAGGTAACGGTAGAACGGTGACCATCTGATGTGGCAATTTTTTCACAAGCTGGGTTCTCCCAAATGGTTCTTCGGGATTGCGACCCGGCTGATGCCCTGGCTGCTGGCGGGTGGCCTGCTGCTGTTAATGGCTGGAATTGTCTGGGGGCTGGCATTTGCACCCAAGGATTACCTGCAGGGCAACAGCTACCGGATTATTTTTATTCACGTGCCCACGGCGTTTATTGCCCAGTCCATCTACATCATGATGGCGGTTGCGGCGGTGGTCACCCTGGTATGGCGCATGAAGCTGGCTGATGTTTTCGTCAAGGCCGTGGCGCCGGTCGGCCTGGTGCTGACCTTTCTGGCGTTGTTTACCGGTGCGGTCTGGGGCAAGCCCACCTGGGGAACCTGGTGGATCTGGGATGCCAGGCTCACATCCATGCTGATCCTGTTGTTCCTTTACGGCGGTGTCATTGCGCTGGACCGGGCCATCAATGATGAAAAATCCGCAGCACGCTCTGTCGCTGTGCTCGTATTGGTCGGGGTAGTGAATATCCCGATTATCAAATACTCGGTGGAGTGGTGGAATACCCTGCATCAGCCTGCCACCTTCAAACTGACTGAAAAGCCCTCCATGCCGGCGGACATGTGGGTTCCGCTGTTGCTTTCAGTGCTTGGACTCTACCTGTTGTTTGGCTGGCTGGCGTGTTTGCGGATGCAGACCGAGATCCTGTTCCGTGAGCAGCGGACCCGCTGGGTGAAAGATTATGTAATGGCCGGGAGGGGCTGAGGCATGGTGTTTGAATCCTTTTCGGCATTTCTGGTGATGGAAGGGCATGGGCCCTATGTCTGGACCTGTTACGGGGTTTTTTTCCTGTTGATGATTGCAATGATGGTATGGTCGGTGCGGCGCCGCACGGCTGTCATTGAATCCTGCCGCCGGGGTTATGAGGTCAGCACTGGCGGGAACGAACAGCAGAACGCCCGCGCCTCCGGGGCTTCCTTCACCCGTGTCAATGTTTCCCAAGACTGAATGGCAGGTAACTGATGCATCCAATCCGTAAAAAACGGCTCACTATTGTCCTGTTCCTGCTGGTGGGGCTGGGCATTGCAGTGGGACTGACAACCTACGCCCTCCGCCAGAACATCAATCTGTTTTACGATCCCAGCCAGATCTCCGCCGGTGAGGCGCCGGTAGATGTCCGGATCCGGGCTGGCGGAATGGTCGAAGAGGGCTCCGTCGTCCGGGATCCGGAGAGTCTGACCGTGGTATTCCGGGTCACCGATTTCAACGCGTCGGTTCCTGTTGAATACACCGGCATTCTTCCGGATCTGTTTGCCGAGGGCCAGGGTGTGGTCGCCATGGGCCGGCTGGACAATAACGGTCGGTTTGTCGCCGATCAGGTGCTGGCCAAGCACGATGAAAATTACATGCCGCCGGAAGTTGCTGACGCACTGGAGAAAGCAAAACAGGGCCAGAACACGGCCAGCGAACGCGCGGACACGGTGTCCTACTGACGATTTAAACTAACAGCCTGGTTTCTGGAGGGCTTTGATGTATCCCGAACTCGGACAGCTTGCACTGATACTCGCGCTGTTATTGGCAGTGCTCCTCTCCGTGGTGCCCCTGGCGGGCTCCCTGACCGGCCGGGACAATCTCCAGGCGTTTGCCAGGCCGTTGGCATCCGGGCAGTTTGTTTTTGTCGGTCTTGCTTTTGCTGTGCTGACCCATGCCTTTGTGACCGATGACTTTTCAGTGGCCTACGTGGCCAACAACAGCAACAGTATGCTGCCCTGGTACTTCAAGTTCAGTGCGGTCTGGGGTGGCCATGAGGGCTCGTTGCTGCTCTGGATACTGATGCTCTCGGGCTGGACCCTGGCGGTGGCCATTTTCAGCCGTCGTCTGCCCTCGGTGATGATTTCCCAGGTGCTTTCGGTTCTGGGCATGGTCAGCGTGGGCTTTCTGCTGTTCATCGTGATCACCTCGAACCCGTTTGACCGTTTGTTGCCCAATGTGCCCGCCGACGGGGCGGACCTGAACCCCTTGCTTCAGGATCTGGGCCTGATCATCCATCCCCCGATGCTTTACATGGGCTACGTCGGCTTCGCGGTGGCGTTTGCCTTTGCGATTGCCGCACTGATCAATGGCCGCCTGGATGCCGCCTGGGCGCGCTGGTCGCGGCCATGGACCACTGTCGCGTGGGCCTTCCTGTCATTGGGTATCGCCCTGGGCAGCTGGTGGGCCTATTACGAGCTTGGCTGGGGCGGCTGGTGGTTCTGGGACCCGGTCGAGAACGCATCACTCTTGCCCTGGTTGTCCGGTACCGCCCTGATGCACTCCCTGGCAGTGACTGAAAAGCGGGGGGTGTTCAAGAGCTGGACCGTCCTGCTGGCAATCGTCACCTTCTCTCTGAGTCTGCTCGGGACCTTCCTGGTCCGCTCGGGAGTGCTGACCTCGGTGCATGCCTTTGCCTCCGATCCCGAGCGGGGCACCTTCCTGCTGGCTCTGCTGGCGTTCACTGTCATTGCCAGCCTGGCGCTCTATGCCTTCCGGGCACCCGTGGTACACGTTCGCTCCCGGTATGGATCTCTGTCCCGGGAAGTGTTCCTGCTGCTCAACAATGTTCTGCTGGTATCGGCAACCCTGCTGGTGGCCGTGGGCACGCTCTACCCATTGGTTCTGGACTATCTGGACATGGGTAAGCTGTCGATTGGCGAGCCTTTCTTCAACCTCACCTTCAGCCCACTGGCGTTGGCCACCGCTATGTTGATGGGCGCCGGGATTTTCTCGCGCTGGAAGAAAACCGATGGCGGCTGGCTTGGCCGCAAGCTGTTGTGGCCGCTGGCGGTCAGCGTAGTTGTCAGTAGCGCTGTGGTGATCGGTTATGGCGGGTTCAAACCCTGGGCATTTCTCGGAGTGTTCGCCGCCGTGTGGGTGACCGTTGCCACCTTGTGGGACCTCTGGGACAAGTCGTCCTCCAGAAAGGGCCGCATCCATGGCCTCAAGCGCCAGTCGCGCAGCTACTACGGGATGGTTCTGGGCCATCTGGGGCTGGCGATTACCATGGCGGGCGCCACCGTGGTGTCGAATTACGGAATCGAACGGGATGTTCGCATGGTGCCGGGGGATGTGGCGACCGTGGGTGACTATCAGTTCGTATTCAAGGACATTGGTGCCCGTAATGGTGCCAACTTTACCGCCCAGTACGGCAGCTTTGATGTGATGCTTGACGGCGAGCGGGTTTCCGAGTTGCACCCGGAGAAGCGCCAGTATTCCGTTGGCATGAGTGTGATGACCGAGGCGGACATCGATGCCGGATTGTTCCGGGATATTTTCGTCGCCATTGGCGAGCGCATTTCCGATGACGCCTGGGCCATTCGGCTCCAGTACAAGCCACTGGTGCGCTGGCTCTGGCTGGGTGCCCTGTTCATGGCCGCCGGTGGTTTCCTGGCCATTGCCGATCGGCGTTACCGGATCCGTGAGCGGGCAGATGAGAAGGAGAGCACTGGCACCTCCGACACCGATGCCCCTCCGGCCCGCCCGGCAGGAGCTGTGTCATGAAGCGGTTTTTGCTCTTTCTGCCGTTGCTGGTTGCCGTTGTTATCGGCGTGGTGCTGTTTGCCGGTATTGGCAAGGATCCCACCAAACTGGAGTCGGCACTGGTTGGCAAGCCGGTACCCGAGTTCCGCCTGCGGGATCTGCATAACCCGGATGCCATGCTCGACCAGAGCCTGTTTCGCGGCGAGGTTACCCTGCTGAATGTCTGGGGCACCTGGTGTCCCGCCTGTCGGGATGAACACGACGACCTGATGTGGCTGGCCGAAGAGAAAGGCGTGGCCATTATCGGTCTTAACTACAAGGATAACCGTGAGGACGCCCTCGTCTGGCTCGACAGGCTTGGCGATCCCTACCGGAAGACCATATACGACCCGAAGGGCACCCTGGGGTTTGATCTCGGGGTCTACGGCGCTCCGGAAACCTTCGTCATCGATGCCGATGGGGTTGTCCGTTACCGCCATGTCGGTGTGATCAACGAAACAGTCTGGGAGCAGACTCTGTTGCCGGTGATCAACGACGTCCGGGGGAATGGCTGATGATCCGGATAGCATTTATGGCCCTGGTTGTCCTCCTGGCCGGACCGGCAATAGCTCAAGTGGCGGATGTTTATGAGTTCGACAGCAGGGCTCAGGAGCAGCGGTACCAGAATCTGATTGCCGAGCTTCGCTGCCCGAAATGTCAGAATCAGAACATTGCCGATTCCAACGCGCCGATCTCGAAAGACATGCGGGCGGAGGTCTACCGCATGATGAAGGACGGCGCCAGCAATGAGGCAATCGTTGAGGCCCTGGTGGCCCGGTTCGGCGAATTCGTTCGCTATAAACCGGAATTTGACAGCCGCACCTTCCTGCTCTGGGCGACGCCGGCACTTGCCGTTTTGGGCGGTCTGCTAGTGGTTACTGTCGTGGTCGTTCGTTCCCGGCGGGACGGCCCCGATGCTCCGGCGCTCAGCAAGGAAGAAAAGGCCCGGGTCGATGAAATGCTGGCCGGTGGGGACCAGGACAGACCTTCCTGAATCCGGCCCCGGCCCTGATGTAGGTGCCACTATCCCTTTCAATTCTGAATCTGTGACTGGAATTCCATGACTCAAACTTTCTGGATTGCCGCGACGGTATTGATCATTCTTGCCCTGGCGTTTGTGCTTTACCCGGTCTTTTTTCATCGGGCCGGAGACAGGAAACAGGCAGACCTGAAGAACCAGAATCTGCTGGCTTACCGTTCCAGGATGAAGGAGCTCGACAGCGAATACGAGGCCGGCATTCTGGACGAAGAAACCTACCATCAGCTGAAGCAGGAGCTGGCCGGTGCCATGCTCGACGATGTCCCGGAACGTGAACAGCTGAAGCCCCTGATCAAGGGACGGCGCAGCGCTATGGTGGTGGGTCTGATAGCCATTCTTCTGATCCCGGGGGCGACCTTCTATCTTTACCAGCAATGGGGCGCGATGGACCGGGTTGAGCAGTTCATCACCATGCAGGAAATGGGCGACACGGACGCCTCCAGGCAGGCCCAGATGACTGAGCTTTCCGATCAGCTGCGCGAGCGCCTCGAAGCCAGTCCGGATAATCCGGACGGCTGGGCCATGCTGGGCCGCACCTATATGCGGCTGGAACGGTATGACGATGCTGCCTGGGCGTTCCGCCAGCTGGCCGACAGCGTCTCCGAGGATGACCGGGCGCAATCGGTTGCCTACGGCCTGGCAGCCCAGGCTCTGTTTTTCGGCAGCCAGGGGGCGATGACCGATGAGGTTACGGCCGCTATCGATCAGGCCCGCGAACTGAACCCGGATGAAGTGAACGCGCTGGGGCTGCTCGGAATCAATGCCTTCAGCCAGCAGAATTACCGACAGGCGATTGACTACTGGGAGCGGATCGAGGCGGTGGCGCCGGATCATCCCCAGATAGCGTCCATCCGCCAGGGCATTCGCGAGGCCTACACCCGGTTGGGTGAGGAGCCCCCTGAAATTGCTGCCGAAACGGACGCCGGGGGCGCCGGGGTCAGCATCCGGGTAACCCTTGCCGATGCCTTCCGGAATCAGGTACCGGCTGATACCACACTGTTTGTGTTTGCACGCCAGGCCGGCGCCCAGGCGGGGCCGCCGCTGGCGGTGGCGAGAATGACAGCGGATCAGTTACCGGTGGAAATACACCTGGACGACAGTTATTCCATGTCACCCCAGGCGAAGATCTCCAACGCTGAACAGGTCATGGTGACTGCCCGGCTCAGCCGGTCGGGAAGCGTGAGCGCCCAGCCGGGCGACTGGCAGGGCAGCACCGATGAGCCGGTGGCAGTGGGCGAGCGCCAGGACCAGCCCGTCGACATCGTGATCGACCAGAAGTTGACCAACTGACCACTAGGCGAGGCCCCGGGGGTAGAGTGGCGGCAGGTCAGCCCGGGCATCCGCTTTGCCGGTCGTTGACCGTATCTCCTCCAGGACCCTGGCCATGGGGCGTCCGTCCCATGGCTCCGAAGCCCGGTTAGCCGAGAAAAGGCGTGCCTGCAGTTCCCGAATCTCTGCCGTCAACGTCTCGCTCCGGTAATGGCTGGCCACGTCTGCGGCCGACTGGAAGCCGTAACCGGGATCATGCAGATTGGCCCATTCCACCAGCAGTTCCGGCGTCGTCGCGGAGCCATCCCGCGCGGCCTTGATGAGTCGGTCAAACGTGGTCTTCTCGGTTGGGTTCTCACTGCGAACCACAGGTGTTGAGCGACGCCGCCGCGACCACCACCAGATCAGCAGGGTACCACCCCATAGCACTGCCAGGAGCACACTGAGCCATTGCCAGAGTCTGGTCTCGGGGGCAGAGCTCTCTGCTGTTTCGGTTCCATTGCCCGTTGGCGGCGTTTCTGCGGCGGATCCTGTGGTGCTGTCCGGCGGCACCGCGCCGGTAGTGGCGGCAGGAGCCTGGACCGTCAGGGCTTTTTCCGGAATCACCGCCACGCGCTCGCGATCGGCCTGGGTGTCCCACCAGTGAATCCGGATGGCTGGCAGGGTCATTTGCCCGGCTTCGACCGGCACCAGGGCGACTGACTGGGTCAGGGATGAACGCAGACCTTCGGGGGTTGTCTCGGTGTTTCGTTCGGGCGGCTCGGGATAACGCTTCAAACCCGGCGGTACCGTATCCGGCAGAGGCGGCAGGGTTGCCGCGGGTAACCCGGAGGCGGTCAGGCGGATCTGCCGGGTGATGTTCTCACCGGCTTCAACGGCGAGCGTCGGAGGCAATCCGGCTTCTGTCAGACTCAGGTTACTGGCTGGCAACCAGGTCTTTCCGCTGAACTGCGACGGAACATCCTTGACCGGTATTGCAAACAGTTCCTCGCTGTCCCGGAGGAATTTGAGTTTGCCCTGAGCGTCCCGGGCCTGGCCCTCAAACCGGATCGGTGCCAGCTTGAGATTGCCCGGTTGTTGGGGGAACAGGGCGTAGCGGCGTTCCACCACACGATAGCGGATGCCGTCACGGTAGCGAGAGAACTCCTGTTGCCGGCCAAGGGCTTCAATAACGGCATCCGGATGCTGGGGCTCTGACAACTCACCCCGGATCAGATTGCCCCGGAAAAACAGCCGAATGGTCAGAACCAGCTGCTCCTGGACATAAACTTCGGCCTTGTCGGCCGACAGTTCGATAAAGCTGTCCCGACCGGTGTCCGGCTGGTCCGGTGGCGTGCCGCCCACGACTTCCACGGTTACCGGCTGGGAAACGGCACCCTTGAATGTGAGCGCAGGGATGGTCAGTTCGCCGGTTTCTGTCGGAGCCAGCTGATAGGTCCAGGTGATCTCGCCCACCATCTGGTTGTTGATGGTCTTGATACTGTATTGCTGATTCTGTGCCAGAATCTCGAACTCGGGTTCCACCTTTTCGATATCAGGCTTGGGCAGGTTCGACATATCAAAATTGAACAGATTACCCAGGTTGATGTCGATTTCCATGCTGCCCTTGACCGTCAGGGTCAGAACCTCGCCCTCATAGAGTCTTGTTCGGTCAGGCTCGACCGTCAGCTCTTGTGCCTGTGCCGGCAGGCACATGGCCATCAGCAGAAGCAGGGAGACAACGGGTGTCAGCAACCGTTTTACCATGGTGTATCGCCCTCATCGGATGGAGTCTGGCGTTGTTCATACTGTTGCAGAAACTTGCGCTGCAGCAGACCGCCTGGATTATCAGGAACCCGTCGGAGCCACTGCTCCTGGCTCTGGGTCAGTGGTGTCTCGGAAGTTTCTGCAGGTGCGCTGTTGGTCTGCGATTCGGTCCGCCCGGATGCCGGTTCCGGCGACTTTCCGTTGGTTTCATTTTTCTTCTGATCGGGTTCACGGGGCTGTTCGCCCGGATTTTCCGGGTTGTCGGCCGAATCCTGGCTGTTTCCCGGGTTTTGCTGTTGCCCGGTGCCAGGGTCACTTTTACTGTTATTGCCTTCGGACTGATTCTGACCGTCTTGCGGCTTTTGGCCATCACGGCCCTTTGAGTTGGACGGGTTCTTCTTGTCGTTGCTTTCTTTGCCTTCCTGGCCCTGGTTTTTCTGCTTCAGCAATTCCTCGACAATCTTCCGGTTGTGGCGCGCATCTTCCAGCTCCGGGTTTGCCGCAAGCGCGGTGTCATAAGCCTTCAATGCTTCTTCGAGTTTGCCGGCCCTGGCCAGCGCATTGCCGCGGTTGTAACTGGCGCGGGGCCCGTCAGCCTTTGCAAAGGCCCGGGCCGCGGCGTCAAACTGACCGGACCGGTACAGCGCCGAGCCTTTCCACTCCGGATCGTCCAGTTGGGTTGCTGCTTGCCCGGGGTTGTTCCGGATCAGTTCGGTGGCCCGCTGGTCCTGGCGCTGCCAGAGCTCGTCCCAGCTCATGGCGGAGGCCGGTTGTGGTAGCGCCGGCAGAAGAATCAGTGCCAGGGCGGTGAAGGCGCCACGGCGCCAGCCCATCAGAATCAGGGGGAGTGCCAGCCAGAGCAGCCAGTAGCCGTCATCCTGCCACCGGCTGACGGTCAGTCCTGTATCGGTGTCTTTCCAATCGCCGGTGTCTTTCGGGCTGAGCTCGAGTGATTCAATATCCGTGTTGTCGAGGGTCAGTTCGTGGCTTTCTCCGCCGGTGCTCCGGGCCAGCTCTGCCAGCGCGTCCGGGGCGGCGCGGGTGATCACGATTTCGCCGTTCTCCCGGATGAACCCGCGGCGGGCCAGGGGGATGGGGCCGCCTTCCTCGGTGCCAACGACCAGGGTGTTGAGCGGGTAGCCCGTCTCCGCTAGGGTCTCCTGTATTTCCGGCCAGTAGCGTTCGCTGACCTGGTCAGTGATCAGCAGAACCCTGCCATCCCCCGGTGCGCCCTGGTTCAGCAGCTCGGCCGCCCGGGCAACGGCCAGGTCGGCGCGGTTGCCGGTGGCGGGCATGATGACCGGGTCCAGCACCTCCAGCATGCCTTCAATCGTTCTGGCATCATCGGTCAGTGGTGTCACCACGTGGGCATCGCCGGCATAGACCAGTAACCCGGTCAGGCTGCCCTGGCGCACCGCAAGAATATCCCGGATCTTCCGCTTTGCCCGTGTCAGCCGGTCTGGTTCGACATCCGTTGCCAGCATGGACAGGGACAGATCCAGGGCAATAACAAGGCTGTCGCCGGGCTGCTTCAGCGGGGTGGGGGCTTCCCGCCAGGCTGGACCTGCCAGGGCAATCGCCAGGATGACGAGGGCAGCGGAAGCAGGCGCCAGGGGCGATCCGGAGGCCTTCCCCGATCTGCCTTCAGAGCGAAGGATGGGTGACAGCAAACGGGCCGGAATGAGCCGGGACCAGCCGCTGTCACCCAGCCGCAACTGGCGGAAGGCGACAAACATCAGGGGCAGCAGTAGCAGCAGGAGCAGCCACAGTGGGCGCAGAAAATGAAAATCAGCCAGCATCCGGTTCCCCCTCGCTTTGCTGGCGGCGGGCGGCCATCATCTGGCCTGCCCGCCGGTATACAAACAGCATGGTCCACAGGAGCACTGCGAGACCGGCCGGCCAGACGTAGAGTTCAGTGACCGGGCGGTAGTACTTGCCCTCCAGTTCAATGGGCTCCAATTGATCAATACTCTGGTAGATGAGTTCCAGCTCCGGCAGGCTGCGGGCCCGGAAATACTCACCACCTGTCTGCTGGGCCATCCGGGTCAGCAGGCTTTCGTCAAGATCACGAGACGGATTGACCCGACGGGAACCCAGAAGGCCGCTCTGCACCATGGATTCGGCGCCGATACCAATGGTGTAAATGCGGATGCCGGCTGCGGCGGCAATCTCGGTGGCCTTGTCCGGCGTTATTTCGCCGGCGGTATTGGCGCCATCGGTAAGCAGCACCATTACCCGCTGGTCTTCCGGCCTGCTCCGGAGCCGTTTGGTTGCCAGGCCAATGGCGTCACCAATGGCGGTGGCGCGACCAGCCATACCAAGGCCGGCTTCGCGCATAAGGATTCGGACGGTTTCCAGATCGAAGGTCAGCGGCGCCTGGACATAGGGTTCCGTGCCGAACAGGATCAAACCCAGGCGGTCACCCTTGCGGCGAGAGATGAAGTCGTCGAGCACCCGCTTCACCGCCTGTAGCCTGTTGATGCTTCGGCCCTGAAGTACCATGTCCTGCTCATCCATGCTCGGGGAAATGTCCACCACCAGCATCAGGTCGCGGCCGGAAACCGGCATCTGTGTCTGCTCGCCCACATGCTGCGGGCGGGCCAGGGCGATCACCAGCAGTACCCACATGATAAACAGCAGCAGCTTCTGCCACAGGGGCACGGCGCTGCCCCGGCGGCTGACGCCGGGGAGATCTGAAAGCCAGTGGCCAACCGGCAGGACTGGCGCATCTACTGACTGGCCCCGGGGCCTGCGCCATTGCAAAAGCAGGGGTACGACAGCCAGGGCCAGGACCCAGGGCCAGGCAAGGCTCAGCATTTCTGACCTCCCAGCCACAGCCTGGCGAAGGCCAGCGCCTGGGCTGGCTCGGTAGATACCGACGGCCGCCAGGCGCTTTCGACCAGAGCTTCGGCCACCGGCCGTGAGGCAATCCGGTCTTTGGGCGCTGTCGCTAACAGGAATTCCACCCAGGCATCACCACTCAGAGCTTCCGGGTGCGATTCCGGGTATCGCTCCCGGGCGGCCTGTTTCAGTAGTGTGTTCAACTGCATAAACCACCTGGGTTCGGGAGCCGCGGAGCGTTCCAGTCCGGCCAGCCCCGACAGGGCCGACCGGAACCACCGGTTTCGCCGTCGGCGCCTGACCATCAACCAGATCAGCGCTCCGGTGAGCGCGATCGCCAGTATGGCCAGAATCCACCAACCCACCGCCGGTGGCCAGAAGCCTCCGGGATCGGGCAGATGAATGTCTCTGAGCCGGCTGAGCGGATCCTGCGGGTTCATCCGATTCGCCCTCCCGGCCCCAGCAGGGTTTTCAGTGCCACGGCCGGATCCTCGCCTGTCGACACACTCGCTGCGATAACCCCGGATGTCCGGAAGCAATCTTCCAGTTGCCGTTCATGGCTGGCCACCTTCGCGTGCCAGGCTTTCTGGAAACGCGGGTTGGCAGCGTCGAACCAGACCGGGCCTTCCGGGCCCGCAACGGCGAAACGCCCACTTTTGGGGAGCTCCTTCTCAAGGGGATCGAGAACTCTCAGGGCGCTGACCGTATTGTGGCGGGCCAGGGCGCCCAGGAGTTTTCCGGTTTCGGAGGTGATGTCCAGAAAATCACTGATGACAAAGATTCGGCTGCCGGTATGGGCTACCCGGCGGGCTTCCGTCAGCGCGGTATCCAGCCTGCCATGGCCCTCGCCGTCGTTCTGAACCCGCCCGTGCTGGCGTTGTAGCTCTGCCAGAGTATCCAGCAGCCGAAGCACCGACTTCTTTCGTCGCGCCGGGCGCTGAACGCTCAGGGTTTCACCATTGAAGACAAGCCCGCCTACCTGATCGCCGGACCACAGAGCCAGCCAGGCGAGGATCGAGGCCAGCTGAGCACAGCGCACCTGTTTGAACGCACCGGTGCTGGCAAAGAACAGGCTGGGGCCGAGATCGCACAACAGAAGCACCGGCCTTTCTCTTTCTTCCTCGTACAACTTGGTGTGAGGTGCCTGTCGCCTTGCCGTTACCCGCCAATCGATACTGCGGATATCGTCGCCGGGCTGGTATAGCCGAACTTCGGCAAACGCCATCCCCCGGCCGCGTTGGGGCGATCGCTGAAGGCCCGCCTGGCGGGAGCGAACCGGCCGGGCTGAGGGCAGCTTCAAGGCCCGTGCGTCCGCCTGCAGGCGGATGAGGTCGGGCAGGCCGATGTGGGTTACTGCTTCGGAGTTGGCCATTGCTGTCGGCTCTTGTAATGGCTGAGGGCTCTTGTGTTACTTCGGTAGCTGATCTCAGGCACTCACCGGAACACGTTCGATCAGCCGCTCGATCACGGTATCTGCGGTCATGCCTTCGGCCTCGGCCTCGAAGGTGAGCAGGATCCGGTGCCGGAGCACATCAAAGGCCATGGCCCGGACATCATCCGGGGTCACATAATCCCTGCCGTCCAGCCAGGCCAGGGCCCGGGCGCAGCGGTCCAGGGCAATGGTGCCCCGGGGGCTCGCGCCGAAGGCGGTCCAGCGGGCCAGTTCCGGATCCAGGGCAGCCGGGTCCCGGGTGGCAAGAACCAGGGCCAGCAGGTACTGCTCGACGGCCTCGGCCATATAGATATCGGCCACTTCGGTACGGGCCGCAAAGACCTGCTCGGCACTGAGGCGCAAGTCGGTCTTTGGCAGGCCCTGGCGATAATCGTTCCGTGCCAGCTGGAGAATGGCTTTCTCCGCCTCCGCGGACGGGTAATGGATGACCACGTGCATCAGGAACCGGTCGAGCTGGGCCTCCGGTAACGGATAAGTACCTTCCTGTTCGATCGGATTCTGGGTGGCCATGACCATGAACGGCTGGTCCAGCGGGAAGGTGCGCATACCCACGCTGATTTGCCGTTCACCCATGGCTTCCAGCAAGGCTGACTGTACCTTGGCGGGGGCCCGGTTGATCTCGTCGGCCAGTACCAGATTATGAAAAATAGGGCCCCGCTGGAACTCGAACTGCCCGGTTTCAGGCCGGTAGATCTCACTGCCGGTGACATCGGACGGCAGCAGGTCCGGGGTGAACTGGATGCGATGGAAATCGCCTTCAAGATGGTCTGCAAGGGCCTTGATGGCGGTGGTTTTGGCCAGGCCCGGGGCGCCTTCAACAAGCAGGTGGCCGTCTGCGAGCAGAGCGATCAGCAGACGATCCACCAGTTTTTCCTGCCCGATTATCCGTTTGGCTAACTGTTCCCGTAACTCACCGAACGTATGCTGTAACGACATTGGAAATGACTGCTCTCTGTATCTGGGGATTTCCCGGAGAAACCCGTATCGTGCGTAGGTAGTTGCCGAAGTTTTGGCGTCTGGTCGGCAAAAATCAAGGGTTTGACTATGCTTATGTGACGATACGCCGATTACGCTTATTTCACACTAACTGAGGTCAACCATGAATGCGCTGACAGTGGCGAGCAAGGATCAGTTCTTTGAACAGTTGGCTGAAGCCTTCTCAAAGAAGATTAACAAAACCGAAGCCAGGAAAATCAGCGAATTTGCCAAACAGCATTACGCCCATATCCCCCTTGAAGAGCTGGTGAGCCGGCGATTTGCCGATACCTACGGCGCCGTTCTGGCCGCCTGGCAGTTTCTGCAGAAGCGATCCGCGGAAGAAACGCCGGTCGCCGTGTTCAATCCCGATCTCGAGAGTGACGGCTGGCAGTCGACCCATACCGTTATTTTCATTCTGCACCCGAACATGCCGTTTCTGATTGACTCCCTGCGTATTGCCATCAACCAGCGGGAGATCGGTACCCATTCCATCCAGCATTCGATCCTGCAAGTCGATCGCGACAAGGATGGCAAGCTCAAGAAACTGCACACCAGCAAAAAGAAAGCCTCGGGTTCGGCCTATGAAGCCTTTATTGTCCTTGAGATTGACCGGCACAGTAATCCCGAGGATCTTCGGGATCTGGAAGACACCCTACAGAATGTGCTCCATGAAGTGCGGATTGCGGTCAGTGATTTTCCGATCGTCACCGAGAAGGTGAACGAAATTCTCGGCGAGCTGGACAGCACCACCGCAGGCATCAATGAGGAGCAGAAGGAAGAGGCCCGGGAATTTCTGGAGTGGCTGGCCCGGGATCACTTTACTTTCCTGGGTTACGACGAATATGACTTTGCCAAGGACAAGAGTGGCATGGTGGTCCGGCGGGTCGAGAACTCTGAGCTGGGGATTCTCAGGGTCAATAACGAACGCCCGGACCGGGTTCGCCTGAACGAGCTGCCTCAGCGTACCCGCCACGAAATGACCCGAAGCGACGATATTTTCATCTTCGCCAAATCGGCCCAGCGTTCGCGCGTGCACCGCCCGGCGTACCCGGATTATATCGCCGTCAAGAAATTCAACAGCAAGGGCGAGGTGGTCGGCGAGCGCCGGTTCCTGGGCCTGTATACGGCCCGTGTCTACAACGAGCGACCGGACGAGATTCCCCTGCTGCGTCGCAAGTTCCAGAGCGTAATGAAGCGGTCCGGATTCCTTCGTGATGATTACGCCGGCAAAGAGCTGGAACAGATCCTGACGGTGTATCCCCGGGACGAGTTGTTCCAGATTGAAGCGGACGAATTGCTCAAGGTGGCGAAAAGTATCCTGTATATCCAGGAACGCCGGCGTATTGAGCTGTTCATGCGGGAAGATGTCTACGGCCAGTTTGTCACCTGCCTGGCGTTCTTCCCGAGGGACATCTACAACACCGAGTTGCGGCTGAAAGTGGAGCAGGTGCTGGTTGACCGGCTGGACGCCGAAGACGTCGAATTTGTGACTCACTTTTCCGAATCGGTACTGGCACGGGTCCAGTTCACCATCCGGGTGCCCCAGGTCGAGAACCGGCAGCTGCCAACGGGGGAAATCAGAGAGAAGGTCTTCGAGCTTGCCCAGTCTTGGCGCGACGGGCTTTCCGAGGCGCTGAGTGAAACCTATGGAGAAGAGCAGGGCAATGAACTGTATCGGCTCTGGGCGGGCGGTTTCCCGGCCAGCTACACCGATATGTTCTCACCCAGGCGCGCGGCGATTGATCTTGAGCATATTTCGGCCTCAGCGACCAATCACCAGTTGGCGATGAGCTTCTATCGGGCGCTGGAAGAAGATGAAAGCACGCTGCATTTCAAGCTGTTCTTTCCCGACGAGCCCCTGCCTCTCTCGGACGTGATGCCAATATTCGACAATCTGGGTTTCCGGGTGATTGGCGAGCATCCGTTCGAGGTGATCGACCGGCACCACAAATCTGTGTGGATTCACGATTTCACCCTCCAGGCATACACCGGAGATGTGGTCGACCTTCACCGTATCCGTCCGATTTTCGAAGAGCTGTTTCGGCGTGTCTGGTACGGAGAGGCGGAGAACGACGCCTTTAACCGGATGCTGCTGTCTTCGTATATGAGCTGGAGGGAGATCGCCTTGCTGCGGACCTACGCCCGCTATATGCGCCAGATCAGGTTCTCCAACAGTCAGACCTTTATCTCCAATACGCTGGTCAATCACGTTGAGCTGACCCGCTTGTTGCTGGAATTCTTCGAAGTCCGTTTCAATCCGGAGCGGTATCAGAGCCCGGGCAAATGCCAGGCTGCGCAGCAGAAACTGGAGATCGAATTCAATGCCGGCCTTGAAGGCGTCGAGAATCTCAGTGAAGACCGGGTGCTGCGGCTTTACCTGGAGCTGATCCAGGCCACCCTACGCACCAACTATTACCAGCAGAATGAGGCAGGTGGGCCGAAGCCCTATATCAGCGTAAAGTTCGATCCCTCTAAAATTCCGGATGTGCCTCTGCCGCTGCCCATGTTCGAGATTTTTGTCTATTCCCCGCGCGTTGAGGGGGTTCATCTCCGGGGTGGTAAGGTCGCCCGTGGCGGCCTGCGCTGGTCGGACCGGTTCGAGGACTACCGCACCGAGATTCTGGGCCTGGTCAAGGCACAGCAGGTCAAGAATGCGGTGATCGTGCCGGTAGGTGCCAAAGGCGGCTTTGTGGCCAAGCGTCTGCCGGATCCTTCGGATCGGGAGGCGTTCCAGGCCGAGGGCATCGAAGCCTACAAAACCTTTATCCGAGGTTTGCTGGACATTACCGACAATCTGGTTGACGCCGGCATTGTGCCGCCGGAGCGCGTGATCCGCCACGACGACGACGATCATTACCTGGTGGTAGCGGCTGACAAGGGCACCGCCACCTTCTCGGACATTGCCAATGGTCTGGCCGCGGAATACGGTTTCTGGATGGGCGATGCGTTCGCCTCCGGCGGCAGCAATGGCTACGACCACAAGAAAATGGGCATTACCGCCCGGGGTGCCTGGGTTTCGGTGGAGCGCCATTTCCGGGAGATGGGTATCAACCCGGCGCTGGATGAATTCACCGCCATCGGGATCGGCGACATGGGCGGGGACGTGTTCGGCAACGGCCTGCTGTCGTCGGAAAAAACCAGACTGGTTGCGGCCTTTAATCACATTCACATCTTTATTGACCCGACCCCGGATCCCGAGCGGAGTTATGTCGAGCGCAAGCGGCTGTTCGCACTGCCCCGTTCGGCATGGACCGACTACGACACCAAACTCATCTCCAAAGGTGGAGGCGTGTTTAGCCGGAATGCCAAATCGATTCCTGTCAGCCCGGAAATGAAAAAGCTGCTGGGCATCAAGTCGGATCGGGTTCCGCCGAACATGCTGATATCCCATATCCTCAAGGCTCAGGTGGATCTGCTCTGGGTTGGCGGTATCGGGACCTATGTGAAGGCGCAAAGCGAGTCTCACAGTGATGTTGGGGATAAAGCTAACGACGGCTTGCGGATCAATGGTTCAGAGCTGCGCTGCAAGGTTGTTGGCGAGGGCGGCAACCTGGGGCTGACCCAGCTGGGGCGCATTGAATATGCCCTCAAGGGCGGGCGCCTGAACACCGACTTCATCGATAACTCCGGTGGCGTTGACTGTTCCGACCATGAAGTCAACATGAAAATCCTGCTCAACCGGGCAATGGCCATGGGCGACCTCACCTTCAAGCAGCGCAACATCATGCTTGAGGAAATGACCGACGACGTGGCTCAGCTGGTCCTGAAGAACAACTATCGTCAGACCCAGGCCATCAGTATTGCCAACGACGATGCGGCAACTCGGCTGGAGGAATACCGCCGGCTGATGAACTCTTTCGAGAGCGAGGGCAAGCTGAATCGCGCGCTGGAGTTCCTGCCGGATGATGAGACCCTGTCTGAACGCAAGCTCGACAAGAAAGGGCTGACCCGGCCGGAGTTGTCGGTGCTGATCTCCTATGTCAAAGGCGATCTCAAGCAGACCCTGATTGACAGCACCCTGCCGGATGACCCGATGCTGGCGGGTGAAATGTACAAGGTATTCCCCCGGGACCTGACCCAGAGATTCTCAAAAGAGCTGGGCGAGCATCAGCTGCGCCGTGAGATCATTGCCACCCAGATTGCCAATGACATGGTCAATCACATGGGCATTACCTTCGTGGAGCGACTGAATCAGTCCACCGGTGCTGATGCGGCGTCGATAGCGCTGGCGTGGATTATTGCCCGGGATGTGTTCCGGATTGACAACTGGTGGGACCGCATTGAAGACCTGGACTTCCACATACCGGCGCAGCTTCAAATGGAGCTTATGCAGGATCTGATGCGCCTGATGCGCCGCTCTGTCCGTTGGTTGTTGCGTAACCGTCGCGCGGAACTCAGCATCCAGAATCATATGGAGCGTTTTGCCGACAGTGTGTGGGCAATTACCGCGGGGCTGCCGGAGTATCTCGGTGAACAGGCGAGGACATCATGGGAAAAGCGGCACCAGACCCTGGTGGATGCCGGCCTGCCTTCAGAGCTGGCGGGCGTTGTGTCCGGTACCGGGCATCTGTACTCGTCTCTGGGTATTATTGAGGCCCAGGAGGCAACCGGCATGCCGCTGAAAACGGTTGCCAATCTCTACTATGAGCTGGGCGATCGCCTGGATCTCAATTGGTTCGCCAGTGCCATTGCTGCGCTGAAACCCGCCTCCCACTGGCAGGCCCTGGCCAGGGAGAGCTTCCGGGAGGATCTGGACTGGCAGCAGCGGGCCCTGACCACCGGCGTACTGAAACTGGCAGAAAAGCCGGAGGATGTGTCAGTCTGTGTTGAAAGCTGGATGGCACGCCATCAGCCGATGATCGAGCGCTGGAAGAACATGCTCTCGGAGCTCAAGGGGGTGAGGGAGCCTGAGTACGCGATGTTCTCTGTCGCCCTGCGGGAGCTTCTGGACCTGGCCCAGAGCACAATGCATCAGCCGCAAAGCGAGCTTGAGCCGCAAAGTGCACTTGAACCGCAAAGTGAGCTTGAAGCTCAGCCAAACTGAGTATTGCTTTAAGACCATGATTCCCGTTCAATCTGCGAACGGGAATCGCTTAACGGAGTAGGGTAATGGGTCAGCTTGACCATCTTCTTGAAAAGAACCGGGCCTGGGCAGATGGCATCAAGGCCCAGGACCCCCAGTTTTTCCACCGCCTGTCAAACCAGCAGGCGCCGGAATACCTCTGGATTGGTTGCGCGGACAGTCGCGTACCGGCCAACCAGATCGTGGATCTTCTGCCCGGTGAGCTGTTTGTTCACCGGAACGTGGCCAACGTGGTGGTGCATACGGACTTCAACTGCCTGTCGGTGCTGCAGTTCGCTATTGATGTGCTGAAGGTCAAGCATATTCTGGTGGTCGGGCATTACGGTTGTGGTGGTGTCAGGGCGGCATTGCTCAACGAGGGCTTCGGGCTGATCAGTAACTGGCTACGACACGTGCAGGATGTCCGCGACCGCCATCAGACCGTGCTGGACGAGCTGCCAAACGTGCAGGACCGGGTGGACCGGTTGTGTGAACTGAATGTGGTCGAGCAGGTTGGGCATGTGTGCCAGAACAACATTGTTCAGGAGGCCTGGAAGCGCGGCCAGCCACTGACCGTTCACGGCTTTGTCTACGATGTTGCGGATGGCATCCTGCGGGATATGGGGCTGTCGGTGTCGGGCGAGGAAGACCTTGATCGGGTACGGCAAGCCAGTCTGGACGAGCTGGTTCTGAGGCCGGTACGCTCCGGGCGTCAGAAAACCATCTAGTAGAGAATGTAAAATTGCGTCAAAAAATCGTGATGAGCGTCACTTCCTGACCCTCGGCGTCATCACAGATGGTCACCTTCCGCTTTGGTAAAGTAAGTTCTGAAGCAAGCGAGGAGGTTGATCATGAAAGAACTGATGCAGAAAGCCCTGACAGCACTCAATCAGCGCAAGGATGCTGCAGCAGCAGGTGATCGCACTCATGGGTGCAAGCCTGCCGAAAACCGTCAGGCCGAAGACTGGGGTATGTCCCCGGAAGACGCCCTGCGTGTGGGTACGGTCGCCCGCTACAAGTAACGCCTTGCCGGCGGTCTGTTTCCTCTTTGTTAAAGCCCTCCGCGTCTGCTCTGCGACAGGAGACTCGGGGGCGCATTCCGGTTAAAGTATCCCGTTTTCAAGCCAATCAAGCGCGATTTACTCTCCGATGTCCTTACCCAATTCCCACGAAGCACTCCTGAAAAACCACCACCTTCTGGCCGGAAACATCGCTCTTCTGGGCGTTACCTCCGCGGGCCTGCTCTCGGACCTGTCCGGAGGCGGCATTGCCATGAGTGAGCATGCGGGAGTCTGTGACACTCTGCGAGGCAATCCGGACTGGGCGGTCTGCTTCGGGTATGACGACCCGGGATTTTCCGGGGGCGCCTTCAATACCCTCGTGGTGTTTTTACCCAAGGCCCGTGCCGAGCTGGAGCTGCGCCTGGCGCTGGCTCGCTGGCTGGCGGCAGACGGCGCCCGCCTGGTTCTGGTGGGTGAGAAAAAAGAGGGGATTGCCGGGGCGGTCAAACAGCTGAAAGCCGTGGCCCCGGATGCTGCCAAGGTGGACAGTGCCAGACACTGCCAGGTGTGGTGTGTGGAGGGCGTGTCGCCGTTGCCGGCGTTTGATCTGCGGGAGTGGATGAGCTGGACCGGGGTGGAATCTGGCGGGGTGCCTGTTGAGATTGCCGGGTTGCCCGGTATCTTCAGCCAGGGCGAACTGGATGACGGCACCCGTATGCTGCTGGAAACCCTGGCCGAGCACCCGGTGCACGCACGCCACATGCTCGATTTTGCCTGTGGTGCCGGTGTTATCGGAGCCTGGCTGCACGCCTGGCAAAAACAGCAGGGCACGTCGCAGCTGACGGTCGACGGTGTCGACGTGCAGTCACAGGCGGTAACCTGTGCCCGAGCCACCTATGAGCGCAATGGCGTCTCAGGTGAGATCGTCGCTTCAGACGGGGTGTCGGGAATTGAGGGAGCTTGGCCGGCTATTCTGAGTAATCCTCCGTTCCACAGTGGTGTCAGGACGGATATCTCCATGACAGAGCGCTTCCTCCGTGACGTAGCGCGTCATCTTCGTCCCGGGGGTGAAGTGCGTCTGGTTGCAAACAGCTTCCTGCCTTATGAGCCACTGATGAAACGGTGCATCGGCCCGGTGGAGCGGTTGCGGGAGGATCGGCGGTTTACCGTATACCGGGCTTTTCGACGGTCCTGAACGAAAAAAGCCCCTGGGGTGAGGGGCAAAAGGTTCGCTGCCAGAACAACGGAGCCAACCGGAAAAGGATGTTCAGCGTGAACGTTTGTAACCTTAGGGTTAATTTCTAGAATAATCAGCCTAAAATGGCGCCTTTGTGACAACAGGCCCGCAGGATGCCCGAAATGACAACCGCCGAACTGGCTTATGGCAAAGGTGCGCTGATCCGATCCCTGACCCTGAAGCGACCAGGTGCCGCAGACCCGACACTTCGGGCGTGGGATGCGGCGGACGAAATTCTGCTCGAAGAAGCCCTGAACGCTGCCGCCGATGCTGCGACTGAGCCCAGGGTTCTGATCGTGGATGATCAATACGGGGCACTGTCGTTTGGGCTCTCAGAGTTCTCGCCAGAAGTTGTTGCCGACAGTGCCGCCCTGTCCAAAGCCCTGGACGCCAATGCTGCCCTCAACCCCTCTGTTGTCGCCCCGAAGCCGGTACACAGCTGGATGGACCCGCCGAAAGGACCGTTTGATCTGGTGGTTCTGCGAATACCTCGGCAAGCGGATTATCTCGCCTGGTTATTGCGCTGGCTCAACGGCGTAATGGCCGAGTCGGGGGTTCTGCTGGCCGGTGGGATGATCAAGCACTTGCCGGACAGAAGCGTGGATGTTTTTGCCAGGGCAGTACCCACCGATCAGGTGTTGCCGGCCCGGAAGAAGGCCAGGGTTATCCGTTGTCGGAAGGGGGGTGATAGCCTTGAGGGTTGGCCGGAGGCCTGGAAAGGCTATCAGTATCAACCAGCCGGGCAGGGCCAAGTGTCTGTGGAAGCTCTGCCGGCCGTGTTTGCCCGGGAGAAACTGGATATCGGGACCCGGCTGCTCTTACCCCATGTCACCGCTGCCGTGGCGAATCTCGGGGCCGGCGCTCGCGTTCTTGATCTCGCCTGTGGTAACGGCGTGGTTGGCCTTGCGGCGCTGGCACAACGGCAGGATCTGCACCTGAGCTTCAATGATGTTTCAAGCCAGGCGGTGCTCAGCGCCCGAAGCAATGTTGAGCGGGCATTTCCGGAGGCAGAGACAATCTTTGTCCATACAGACGGCATTGCCTCGGGCCAGGGAAGCTTTGATCTGATTCTCCTCAATCCGCCGTTTCATGAGGCTGGCGTAGTCGGCGATCATATCGCGCTGCGCCTGTTTGCGCAGGCCTCGGACCATCTGGCGCCAGACGGCAGATTGCTGATCGTGGGAAACCGGCATCTGGGTTATCACCGCAGCCTCCGCCGGTATTTCCCATCGGTGCATCAGCTGGACGCCAGCCCGAAATTCGTGGTTTTCCGGGCGGGCAAACGGTGAGCTTGTGATCGGCTACAGGGTGGGGGCCGGACGATCGTAGCCCAGTCTCGCCAGGGTATCGACAATGGTCTGGGTCTGGCTGTCTATTTCTATATTGACCTGCGCTCCCTCCTGAATGTCGCCAAATGTGGTTGCCCGCAGCGTCTCCGGAATGAGGTGGATATTGAACCGGTTGCCCCGGACCTCGCCGATGGTCAGGCTGGCGCCGTTGATGGCGATGTAACCCTTGGGGAAGATGTAGCGGGCCCAGGCCTCCGGCACTTCAAACCAGAGCGTGACATTGTTCTCCGGGCGCAGGATTTCCGAAATTCTGGCGGTCGTGTGAATGTGGCCTGACAACAAATGCCCGCCAATTTCGTCCCCGATTCTGGCTGCCCGCTCGAAATTCACCTTGTCGCCAGGTTGCAGATCGCCCAGGGTGGTCAGGCCCAGGGTTTCCTGCATGGCGTCGAAGTAAAGCACGGCGTCTTCCTGGCGGGTCACGGTCAGACAGGTTCCATTGATGGCTACCGATGCGCCAATAGAGACACCACCGACCTTTTCTGGGGGAAAGCGAATCGCGAAGGTGCTAAGACCGGGCTCGGCGGTAGTCTTTTCCACGGTCGCGATACCCTGAACAATGCCTGTGAACATAACCTGACCTCTTCAAAAATGGGCGTCTGCCTGTCTGGCAGGTGCGCCAAGGATAGCGAGCGCGTTGACCGATGCCAAGGTGGCAGGTTGCACAGGGTGTTTTGAGTGCTCAAGTATCCGGTTGGCTGGTCGATACGCTTTAGAACGTCCTTTAATCCGGATTGATCTGTCATGGCCGAAAACCAGAGCAAAGCCCCGCCAGCAACTGACCCAGTACAGGCGCCTGTGCTGCGTCCGGGCCGGGCAGCGGATCCTGTGCCTGCGACCAGCGCCACGGACGCCCAGGCTCCGGCGACATCTATAGCGTCATCCGGCGAGGCTGATGTCGCCGAGCCCGATCAGGAACCAGAGCTTGCTGGCGATTCCGGCACCGAAGGCGATCACCACGAAGAATCGCATAATGGCAAGGCTGAGCGTGTGATGGCGGAATCCCGGCAGCGTAATTTGCGGCTTATGCTACGCCAGTGCGACCGGGTTCTGCTCATGGATTTTGACCTGTTGGCGATGAATGACTGGCCTGATAATTACACCCTGGCGGAGGCGCGTCGGGCCCGCGATCTCTGGCTTTTCGCGGCCCTGATTGCTGCCGTTGTTTTCCTGAGTGGTCTGACCGGATTCGTCCCCGCTTGGCTTGCAGGTGGTGGGTTTGGGGCGTTTGTTATCATCCTTTTGCTCGGGATTCCGGTGGTGCGCCAGATCTACACCTCCCGGCCCTCGTACCTGGATCTCGTTGTCACTCGCCAGCGGATGCTTCGGGAGGCCCGGCGACACGCCGCGCACCTGGAGGGCAGTGACGGTCTTGTCTGGCAGTGCGCGCAGATGTCTGATTTCAATCCAGCCCTGAAGAACTCCCGTTTCAGTCATTTGCTGAGGCTGTCCGAAAGTCGTGTTCTGCCCAGGCAGCTGACCCGGCGGGAGCACGTGCGCCTTTACCTGATATACCTGCTGGAGGCGGAGAAGGCTTACAGTCGGGTTCAGAAGGCTTTTTTCGAGGGTAATCAGACAGCCATTGACCATGGCTGGCAGGATGTTGCCGCGGTTCCGGAGCCCAGAACTTGACAAGAATGCGCTTCAAACGTATGTTTCAAACAGACGTTTGCTAGAGGCACTGAAAACAAAATGGCTCAGTCTGATACCGTTGACCGGATTCTCGATGCAGCCGAAGAGCTGTTTGCCGACCGGGGTTTTTCGGAAACCTCACTCCGCATGATTACCAGTAAGGCTAAAGTAAATCTGGCCGCTGTCAATTACCACTTTGGTTCAAAAAACGCCCTGATTCATGCTGTATTCGCACGCTTCCTGACCCCTTTCTCCGCGACGCTTGAAAACGCGTTCGACCAGCTTGAGGAGCGCTGTGAAGGCAAGCCGCCCACATTAAACCAGACTCTCTGGGCTTTGACGGAAAGCGCGGTGCGGATGCCCCAGCGAAACGAGAAGGGGATTTCCATCTTTATGCGCCTGCTCGGGCTTGCCTATACGCAGTCCCAGGGACATCTCCGGAAGTTTCTCGAGCAGGAATACAGCGAGCCGTTCAGCCGCTTCATGCGCCTTCTGAAGGAGGCCACCCCACAGTTGTCAGCGGTAGACCGGTACTGGCGTATCCAGTTCATGCTCGGGGCCACGGCGTTTACCATGTCCAGCAGCGATGCGTTGCGGGACATCCTGCAGAACAAACTGGGCGTCGAAACCACCGTCCAGGAGATCGCAGCCCGCCTGGTCCCCTTCCTGGCGGCCGGAATGCAGGCGGAGGATGCCATGCTGATTCCGCCGGTCGGCAGCAAAGTCTCGGTTGCCTGAGTTCCTTCCTCTCGGTTAGGCTTCCTCTGACATTCCCCGGGGAGCCTGGCCGGTTTTGAATCAATCCATTACAGCCCATATCAATATTGATCTGAATCTTCAGACCCTCACGCTTGAGGCGGCAGATGGACAACTGCTTGCCTCCTATCCGGTATCCACGGCCCTTAACGGCGCTGGCGAGCAGAATGGCAGCGGGTGTACGCCCCGTGGTGAGCACTTTATCCGGGCCAGTATCGGAGCTGGCTTGCCCTCCGGGACAGTATTCCGCGGCCGGCGTCCCACCGGTGAGAGATACAGCCGGGAACTTGCCCGGCAGCATCCGGATCGTGACTGGATTCTGAGCCGGATCCTGTGGCTGTGTGGCCGCGAGTGGGGAAAAAACCGGGGCCCGGGTGTCGATACTTTTCGCCGCTTCATATACATTCACGGCACACCGGACAGCGAACCCATGGGCGTGCCGCTGTCCCACGGCTGTGTCCGTATGCGTAATCCGGATGTTATCGATCTGTTTGATCGTGTCGGGCCGGGAACCACTGTTTTTATCCGTTAAATCTTCTTGCCTCAGAGGAATCCGATGATCGGCGACATCATGGCTACGTTGAATGGCTGGATTAACAATTTCGGGCTGCTGTCTGAAAGCTGGCGTGTCGGCATCGTCGTTTTTGCGCTGGTGTTCGTGACAGCAGCGGTGGCGTATGTCGCCAGCCATATTATCATGGCGCTGGAGCGCAAGTTCGGCAAAACCAATAACCTCTGGGACGATGCGCTGCTGCACGCTGCCAGGAGGCCAGTCGTTGCCTTTGTCTGGTTGCAGGGGGTGTATTGGGCCGCCGAAGTGGCCCACCGGTATTCTGAGGCCGAGATTTTTACCGCCAATGAGACCGTGCTCAGGATGGGGTTCGTGTTTGTTCTGGTCTGGGCGGTGCTGCGTCTGATCAAGCAAGGCGAGCAGATACTGGCTTCGCCCCTGAAGATGAAAAAGCCCATGGACTACACCACGGTAAACGCGGTGAGCAAGCTGTCCCGGGCGGTGGTCATCATTACCGCTGTGCTGATTGTGATGCAATCACTCGGTTACAGCATGTCCGGGGTACTGGCGTTCGGTGGCGTAGGGGGTATCGCCGTCGGCTTCGCCGCCAAGGACCTGCTGGCGAACTTTTTTGGTGGTTTTATCATTCACCTGGACCGTCCGTTCAAGGTGGGCGACTGGGTGCGCTCACCCGACCGCAACATCGAAGGCACCGTCGAGCATATCGGTTGGCGGTTGACGACGGTCCGCACCTTCGACAAGCGTCCTTTGTATGTCCCGAATGCGGTGTTTACGACCATTGCGGTTGAAAACCCCTCGCGCATGACCAATCGCCGGATTTACGAAACCATTGGTATTCGCTACGCGGACGTCGGCCAGATGGCCACCATTGTTGCCGACATCAGGGCCATGCTGACCAAGCATGACGACATCGATAGCGACCAGACGCTGATTGTGAATTTCATCGAGTTTAACGCCTCATCCCTGGACATCATGGTTTACACCTTCACCAGGACCGTTGAGTGGGTTCGCTATCATGAAGTGAAGCAGGATGTCCTGCTCAAGATCAGCGAGATTATCGAGGGCTATGGTGCCGAGGTCGCCTTCCCGACACGCACCCTGCATGTGCCCGAGCGTATTCAGCTGGCCGGAGAGGAACGGGATACATCCCGCGAAACGGACGATGAGGGTTCGTCGAAAGAGGCGTCTGCCAGAGCGAGAAGCCGTCAGACATCCGGGGAAGTGGAAGACTCAGGAGAATCGGAATGACGTCACCGGCAGGGCCGCACCCGGTTGGTATTATCGGAGGTACCGGTCTGACAACGCTGTCGGGCCTGGAAATTACCGGCGAACAGTCGGTCGAGACAGCCTGGGGTGCACCTTCCGCGCCCCTGGTGGAGGGCCGGCTTGGGGATCAGCCTGTTCTCTTTCTCTCCCGCCACGGCAATCCCCATCGCATTCCGCCTCATCAGGTCAACTACCGTGCCAATCTTCGGGCCCTCTACGACGCCGGCGTGAGGACAGTCATCGGCGTTAATGCCGTTGGCGGGATTCACCCCGATATGGGGCCGGCGCACGTGGTTATTCCCGATCAGATCATTGATTACACCTGGGGGCGGGGCAGCACCTATCATGAGGGCGACCTGCAATCGGTCACCCACATTGATTTTACCTGGCCCTATGATGAAAGCGCGCGCCGGATTCTGGTTGATGCGGCCGGCGCCGAGAACGTGCCGTTCTCTGGTTTCGGGGTGTACGGTGCGACCCAGGGGCCAAGGCTGGAAACGGCTGCCGAGATTATCCGAATGGAGCGTGACGGCTGCGATCTGGTGGGTATGACCGGAATGCCGGAAGCCGCACTGGCAGCCGAGCTTGGGATGCGTTATGTCTGCCTGGGGCTGGTGGTAAACTGGGCGGCGGGTAAGTCCGACCATATTATCACCATGGCCGAGATCGAAGAGGCCATTGAGCAGGGGATGTCCGGTGTCAGGCGCATCCTCGAGGTCTCAATGGCCGGTCTTGGAGCGCTTACTCCGCTGCCTCAATCTTCTTGAAGAAAACCAGGACGCCGATGGTGGGGGAGTCCAGGAAGTGGACCTCCTCGCTGCGCATCCGGCGGGTTTCCCGGATCCAGGTGAGAAGTTCCAGGGGGGCCGGTTCAACGCTCGGGATCTCGTCCTGAACCGTCGGATTGCTGGCAGACGCGGTGGCCTGGCTTGAATTTTCGGGAGTGGGCTCGGGTTCCATGGCAGTGCCCGGGATGGCTGCGCTTTCAGGCGCTTCCAGGGCTGGCTCGGGCTCGTCCGCCAGTTGCCAGTGGTTGAGGTGAACGCCTACATGCAGATACCGCTGCCGGTCGATGATGATGTGGCCTTCGACTTCCCGGATTCCGGCGCCGGGTATCCAGTCGCCGGCCGAGACCCGTAGTGGCGTACCCTTGTAATCCGGCGGAAACGCCTCGTACCATCCCGCGCTGACCAGTACCCGGTACTTGCCACTGCGCTCCAGTCGGCGTGCGGCACTGGCAAGATGCAACTCTTCCTGGGGTGCCAGCTCCAGCGTGGTTTCGGTTGTGCCGTCCTCAAGCACGGACCAGAGCACTTCGTCGGTTTCCGTTGGCGGCGCCACGGTCTGCTCCGCCATCTTTTCATTCACCGCCTCTGGCTCGATGATCCGTTCAAGAATGACGAATTCTGCCCGGTAATAGTCCTCGGGAATCGGCTCTCCCGGTGGCAGTGGCAAGCTGGCCCGCTCGGGCTGCTGGGCAGCGCCGGTGACTGAAAAGGTCAGCAGGAGCGCTGCCAGAATGGCCCGTGTCGCGTTTCGGTGCCAGCGAATTCCATCAATCTGCAAGGGTTGTACTCCACATGTTGATCGGGCGTTCATGATCCGGGCGCGTCGCCTTTGGTCGGCTTCAGTTCGTCGAGAACCCGGGAAATGCCGTCGAGTTTACCACCGGTTGTGGCATCCTTCAGCCGAAAACGGAAGCTGTTGGCGCCTTGAAGCTGGTACTGGTCCGGCGAGGATTGCACTTTTTTAACCAGGACCAACGGATCTACCGGCGTCGAACTGCCGAATTCCAGGCGTGCCCACTCCTTGCCGGCGTCGACTTTCACGATGCCAAGGGCTTCGGCCTGAAGCCGCAGCTCGGTCTGGCGGATCAGGTTTTTAGCCGGATCCGGTAATAATCCGAACCGGTCAATCATCTCAACCTGAAGTTCTTTTAATGCGTCTGAGTTGTCCACGCTGGCAATGCGCTTGTAGAGCATCAGCCGGTTATGAACATCCGGCAGGTAGTCCTCCGGGATCAGAGCAGGAATCCGAAGGTTCATTTCCGTGCCATGACTCAGGGGCAGGTCGGCGTTCGGCGTACGGCCCTCGCGGATCGCTTTGACCGCCTCGTCCAGCAGTTGCATATAGAGGGTGAAGCCGATGCTTTCGATCTGGCCGCTCTGTTCCTCGCCCAGCAGCTCGCCGGCGCCGCGGATTTCCAGATCGTGCGTTGCCAGCATGAAGCCTGCACCCAGGTCCTGTGCTTCCGAGATGGCCTCAAGGCGCTTTTTGGCGTCCGAGGTGATGGATTTTGGCGGCGGCGTCAGCAGATAGGCGTAGGCCTGGTGGTGCGAGCGACCCACGCGGCCGCGCAGCTGGTGCAGCTGCGCCAGGCCGAATTTGTCCGCCCGTTCGATAATGATGGTGTTGGCGCTGGGGATGTCGATACCGGTTTCGATGATGGTGGTGCAGACCAGGACATTGAAACGCTTGTGGTAGAAGTCCGACATGATCTGCTCCAGGTCCCGCTCCCGCATCTGGCCGTGGGCCACGCCTACACGGGCTTCGGGGATCAGCGATCGGAGCTCGTCAGCGGTTTTTTCTATGGTCGCCACATCATTATGCAGGAAGTACACCTGACCGCCCCGGAGAATTTCCCGGAGGATCGCCTCCTTGACCATGGGGTTGTCACGCTGCCGGACAAAGGTCTTGACCGACAATCGCCGGGCCGGCGGCGTGGCGATGATCGACAGGTCTCTGAGGTGTCCCATGGCCATGTTGAGCGTGCGGGGAATCGGCGTCGCCGTCAGGGTGAGCATATCGACTTCCGCCCGCAAGGCCTTGAATTTCTCCTTCTGCTGGACTCCGAAACGGTGCTCCTCATCGATGATCACCAGGCCAAGATTCTTGAACCGGATGTCGCCCTGCAAAAGTTTGTGGGTGCCGATCACGATGTCCGCCTTACCACTTTCAGCGGCTGCCATCGCCTTGCTGGTCTGGCCGGCGGTGCGAAAACGGCTGAGCAGTTCCACCTGGACGGCGGTGTCCGAGAACCGGTCCCGGAACGATTCGTAATGTTGCTGGGCCAGTAGAGTCGTTGGCACCAGGACCGCCACCTGCTTGCCCGACCAGGTCGCCATGAACGCAGCCCGCATGGCCACTTCGGTTTTTCCGAAGCCGACGTCACCACAGACCAGTCGATCCATGGGGCGCTCGCTGGTCATGTCTTCAATGACGGACTCAATGGCTATCTGCTGGTCCGGGGTTTCCTCGAACGGAAAGCCGGCGGCAAAGGCACGGTAGGCTTCTTTCGGATCTTCAAAGCTGAAACCCTTGCGGGCCTCCCGGCGCGCGTAGACATCCAGAAGCTCCGCTGCGGTGTCGCGGATCTTCTCCAGTGCCTTCTGCTTGGTTGTGCTCCAGCGGTCGGTGCCCAGTTTGTGCAGCGGCGCGTGCTCGGTGTCGTTGCCGGCATAGCGGGAGATCAGATGCAGGTTGGAAACCGGTACATAGAGCTTCGAACCACCGGCGTATTCCAGCATCAGGAATTCACTGGCTTCGCCTTCCACGGTGATGGTCTCCAGGCCCAGGTAGCGGCCAACACCATGATCGATATGGACTACCGGAGCGCCGATCCGCAGTTCGGACAGGTCCCGGAAGCCGGCATCGTCGGTTTCCGTTGGTTTTTCGCGGCGCCGTCTCTGCAGCACCCGTTCCCCGAACAGTGCAGTCTCGGTAATCAGTGCGAGGGCGTGCTCGGGGAGCAGCAGTCCCTGCTCCATGGGGGCAATGGTGATACCCAGCGGAGACTGATCGTGCTCAACAAACGTCTGCCAGTCGGAGAGCGTTTGCAGATTCAGGCCCTGGTCACCCAGGTTTTCGATGAGGGCTTCGCGGCGGCCGGAAGATTCCGCACAGATAAGGACCCTGCCATGGAAATCGTTGAGAAACCGTTTCAGGCGGGCGGCTGGGTCCGCCGCCCGGCCATCCATGGCAACGTCGGGCAGAACTCCGGTCGGGCAATTGGCCGATCCGGCGGAGCTTGTGGTTTCGGATGAAAGCGACACCCGGGGAAAGGCTTTCAAATGGCCGAACAGTTCCTCCTGTTGCAGGAACAGGCGGCTCGGCGGCAGGATTGGGCGCAGGCGGTCGTGGCGCCGGTCTTCATACCGGTTCCGGGTTTCGGCATCGAAGTGGCTGACGGCATCGTTCAGTTCTGCCGCGGTGAACACATGGGTGGTTCCCGGCAGATAATCGAACAGCGTCGCGGTCTGGTCAAAGAACAGCGGAAGATAGTACTCGATTCCCGGCGGGGTGATGCCGTGGGTCACATCCTGGTATATGGGGGCATCTTTGTCGGCCTGCGGAAACTGTTCAAACCAGCGGCTGCGGAATCCCGAGCGGGCTTCCTTGTGCCAGGGAAACTCGTAGGCCGGCAATAACTCGATCCGGTCTATCCGGTCAATGGAGCGCTGGGTTTCCGGATCAAAGGTGCGCAGGGTTTCAATTTCATCATCAAACAGATCAATCCGGTAGGGCTGGCTGGCCCCCATGGGGAAAATATCAAGAATCGAGCCGCGAACGGCGTACTCGCCGTGTTCGTAGACATTCTCCGCATGCCGGTATCCGGCCGCCTCAAGCTGCATTCGCCAGCTGTCGATCTCGAGGGACTGACCAACTTGCAGCAGCAGGGTGTTGCCCTGCAGATAGCTGACCGGGGGCAGCCGATGCATCAACGTTCGTGCGGGAACCACGAGCACGCCATGGCTGGTGGATGGCAGGCGGTGCAAAGTCCGGATTCGGCGGGAGGTGATGTCCTGGTGCGGCGAAAACAGGTCGTAGGGCAGGGTTTCCCAGTCTGGTAGAGACAGAAGCTCCAGCCCGTCCGCGGCCACCGCCGGCCCATCCTCTTCGGCGGGAAGGCCCAGGAAAAAGCGCATGGCCTGTTCGAGCCGAATGGCATCGTCGGTGCTGCGGGTGATCACCAGGGTCAGGCCCTTGTGATTGCGGGCGCTTTCACAAATGGCCAGCGCGTCGCTGCTGCCGTGCAATTGACCCCAGGTGCGATGATCGGCCGGCCGGGTTGGAAACTCCGGGGCAATCAGGGTTGGGGGCGACGGACGTGTGGTTGCACCTTGGCTCATGGGGCGTCTGGTTCTCCTGCTGTGGATGTCCGGGGGCGGCGAGCCGCGTATTCTACCGGCCGCGGATGGCGCTGTCATGGCAGCCTCTGCCGGCAGGCTTGCCAACCCGCGGGAATGCGGTTTTTCTACGAAGGTCTCGGGCGCTCGTATTTGCGGTCAGGTGGATTAAGTTGGATAATGTGCGCCCCAATTTCCAAGTGCCAATTGCAGAGGTCCAAGCGTGAGTCACGAACAGATCAATCAGCACCTGTCCAACTGGACAGAAAGAGAATCCACCGCGGAAGCCATGATTCCGCTGATCGGCCGCCTCTACCGCAAGAACAACGTGGTTACATCTGTCTATGGCCGCGCCATCATCAACCAGTCGGTTATCGACATCATTCGTGCGCACCGCTTCGTGCGCCAGGTTGAGGATAGCGAGCTGTCTGTTCACGACACCCTGCCGATTCTTCAGGCCATGGACAAGCTGGAGCTTGGCCGGGCTCATGTCGATATCGGCAAGCTGGCTGTCAAATTCAAGGAGGAGGGGGGTGATCTCACCGAATTCCTCAAACGCGAAATCGGCCCGGTGATTGCTCAGTACGCGGCCCAGTCCGAAGAAGACGCCAACAACGACACCAAGGACGTGGTTCTGTACGGTTTCGGCCGTATCGGGCGTCTGCTGGCCCGCATCCTGATCGAAAAGGCCGGCGGCGGTAACAATCTGCGCCTGAGGGCCATCGTCGTTCGCCAGGGCGGTGCCGAGAACGACCTCGAGAAGCGTGCCAGTCTGCTGCGTCGTGACTCGGTTCACGGCCCCTTTGACGGCACCATTACCGTTGATGAAAAAGAGTCTGCGCTGATTGCCAACGGCAACTACATCAAGGTGATCTACTCGGATGGTCCCGACAAGGTGGACTACACCCAGTACGGCATCAATAACGCCATTGTGATCGACAATACCGGCAAGTGGCGTGACGAGGCCGGGCTGGGTCTGCACCTGAAATCCAAAGGCGTCAGCCGGGTGATCCTGACGGCACCGGGCAAGGGCGATATCAAAAACATCGTGTATGGCATCAACAACGACTGGATCACCGACGAAGACAAGATCCTCTCTGCCGCTTCCTGTACCACCAACGCGATCACGCCGGTACTGAAGGCAATTGAGGACGAGTACGGCATCGAAGACGGTCACGTTGAGACAGTGCATTCCTACACCAACGACCAGAACCTGATCGACAACTACCACAAGGGCAGTCGTCGTGGCCGCAGTGCCGCCCTGAACATGGTTATCACCGAAACCGGTGCCGCCAAAGCGGTTGCCAAGGCGCTGCCGGTTCTGAAGGGCAAGCTCACAGGCAACGCGATCCGGGTCCCCACCCCCAACGTGTCGATGGCGATCCTGAACCTCAACCTGAAGAAAGAAGTGGATGTTGAGGGTGTTAACGACTATTTGCGGGATATGGCGCTGCATTCAGAGCTGCAGAAGCAGATCGACTTTGTGAATTCTCCGGAAGTGGTCTCCACAGACTTCGTGGGTTCCCGTCATGCCGGTGTGGTGGACGCCCAGGCGACCATTGCCGGTGGCAAGCGGCTGATCCTGTACGTCTGGTATGACAACGAATTCGGTTACAGTGCCCAGGTTATTCGTGTGGTTAACCAAATGGCGGGCGTAAGCTATCCGATCTTCCCCAAGCGTGCGCGAGACTGATCGAAACGCACCGATCCGGAGAGGAAAAGCTTCGAAAACCCCGGCAGCGTTTGTTGCCGGGGTTTTTTACTGTTTCAGCCTGTGATTCAAGCGGTTTACGTTCGGGCACAAACCTGTTCCGGTTTCTGGTGGAAATAGAATTCCTTAATCTCTATAATTGGCGCGATTTTGGGTATGTCTGGCACCCCGTTTCTCACCTTTTCTCTGGGCCGCAGGGGTCGGGCGTTACAAATCCATTTAATAGTTTCTGATGATTGGACGAGGCTAATGATTAAGATCAAAAAAGGCCTGGATCTTCCCATCAGCGGCGCACCCGAACAGACCATTACTGACGGCAAACCCGTTCGCCACGTAGCGTTGATCGGTTTTGACTACAACGGCATGAAGCCGACGATGGCTGTGAAAGAAGGGGACCGTGTCAAGCGCGGTACGCTGCTGTTCACGGACAAGAAGACCGAAGGCGTTCGTTATACTTCACCCGCTGCCGGCGTAGTGAAAGAGATCAACCGTGGTGACCGTCGTGTGTTCCAGTCGATCGTTATCGAAATCGACGGCGACGAGGCGGAGACTTTCGCACGTTACAGCGAAGCCGATCTTGCCGGGCTCGAGCGCCAGCAGGTCGTTGACAACCTGGTAGAGTCCGGGCTCTGGACGGCGCTCAAAACGCGGCCCTACAGTAAAGTTCCCGAGATTGACTCTGCGCCTCACTCCATTTTCGTGTCTGTGATGGACACCAACCCGCTGGCAGCAGATCCGACTGTCATCATCGGCGAGAACAGTCCGGCGTTCGCAAACGGCCTGACCATCCTCAGCAAGCTGACCGCCGGTAAGGTGTTTGTCACTGGCAAGCCGGGGTCCAACATTGCCGTTCCGAAGTCCGATGTTGTTGAGGTCCACCAGTTCGACGGCGTGCATCCGGCCGGCAATGTGGGCACCCACATTCACCATCTGGATCCGGTATCCGGCAGCAAAACGGTCTGGTCCATCAACTATCAGGATGTGATCGACATCGGCAAGCTGTTCGAAACCGGCGAGGTTCCGTCTGAGCGTGTGGTTGCGATCGGTGGCCCCAAGGCACTGAAGCCAAGGCTCGTCCGGACCCGTCTCGGTGCCAGCCTTCAGGAACTTCTCGACGGCGAGATTGCCACGGATTGCGAAGTGCGCGCAATTTCCGGCTCCGTGTTCGGCGGTCGCCGGGGTGATGGCCCCTGCGCGTATCTTGGCCGGTTTGCCAACCAGGTATCTGTGCTTGAAGAAGGTTACAAGCGCGAGTTCATGGGCTGGCTGTCGCCAGGCGCGAACAAGTTCTCGATCATGAATATTTATCTGTCCAAGCTGATTGGTGGCAAGCGGTTTGATATGACAACCACCACCAACGGTAGTGAGCGGGCGATGGTGCCGGTTGGGGTCTATGAAAAGGTGATGCCACTGGACATCCTGCCGACCCAATTGTTGCGGTCACTGATTGTGGGTGACACGGAAATGGCACAGAAGCTGGGCGCGCTGGAACTGGACGAAGAGGACCTGGCACTGTGCACCTTCGTGTGCCCGGGTAAATATGAATACGGTCCGATTCTCCGCGAGAACCTGACCCGAATCGAGATCGAGGGCTAATACGATGGCTATCAGACAGTTTCTCGATGGAATCGAGCATCACTTTGAAAAGGGTGGCAAGTACGAGCGTTGGTATGCTCTCTATGAGGCGGTAGATACCATTTTCTACTCTCCGGCGAGCGTGACTTCCACCACCTCTCATGTGCGTGACGGTATCGACCTCAAGCGCATCATGATCACCGTATGGCTGTGCACGTTCCCGGCGATGTTCTTCGGCATGTGGAACATCGGCTATCAGGCCAACAGCTTCCTGGCCTCCAATCCGGATGCCATGGTTGCCGATGGCGGCCTGCGGACTGCCTTTATCCAGGCTCTTGCCGTCACCGGCGCTGGCGCTGGTGTCTGGGACAACTTCGTGTATGGCATGGCCTACTTCGTGCCTATCTACTTCGTGACCTTCGTGGTGGGTGGTTTCTGGGAAGTGCTGTTTGCCACCGTGCGTCGTCACGAGGTGAACGAAGGCTTCTTTGTAACCTCCGTACTCTTTGCCCTGATTTGCCCGCCGACCATTCCGCTCTGGCAGGTTGCTCTGGGCATCACCTTCGGTGTGGTGATCGGTAAGGAAGTATTTGGCGGTACCGGCAAGAACTTCCTGAACCCGGCCCTGACTGGCCGAGCGTTCCTGTACTTTGCTTACCCGGCGCAGATCTCCGGTGACACTGTCTGGACCGCGGTTGACGGCTTCAGTGGCGCGACTGCGCTGAGCTGGGCTGCCAGTGGTGGTCTGGAAGCGCTGGAGGCACAGATTGGCTGGATGAACGCCTTTGTCGGAACGATTCAGGGTTCCATGGGCGAGACCTCAACCATTGCAGTGCTTTTCGGTGGTCTGATCCTGCTGGCCATGAAGATTGCCAGCTACCGGATTGTAGGCGGTGTACTGATCGGTATGATCGGCATGTCTCTGCTGTTGAATGTAATCGGTTCCGAAACCAACCCGATGTTCGCGGTTCCGGCCCATTGGCATCTGGTGATGGGCGGTTTTGCCTTCGGCATGATGTTCATGGCAACAGACCCGGTTTCGGCAGCAATGACTGATACCGGTCGCTGGTGTTTCGGCATCCTGGTAGGCGTGATGACGGTACTGATCCGGGTGGTCAACCCGGCATTTCCGGAAGGCATCATGCTGGCGATTCTGTTCGCTAACCTGTTCGCGCCGCTGATGGACCACTACGTGGTTCAGGCCAACATCAAACGGAGGCTTGCTCGTGGCTAAAGCTAAAGAAACCGTCTCCAGAACCATTATGGTTGCTCTGGTCCTCAGCATTGTCTTTTCCGTGGTGGTTTCTACCGCCGCGGTTCTGCTCAGGCCGGCCCAGATCAAGAACCAGAATCTGGATATCAAGACAAATATCCTCGCTGCAGCTGGTATGCTCGAAAAGGGTGCCAGTGCCGATGAAATAGAACAGCAGTTTTCACTCTTCGATGTGCATCTGCTGGACCTCGATTCGGGTACGTTTGTAGAGCCGGAAGTGGTGAATGTCGAGGATCCGATGAAATACGACATGTACAAGGCGTCGTCGGATCCGGAGATGTCGACCAACATCCTTTCCGGTGCGGATAAAGCCGGCATCAAGCGTCGTCCGAACGTGGCCAAAATCTATACGCTGAGCGAGAATGGCGAGCTCAAGCGGGTAGTGTTGCCGATTCATGGCTATGGGCTGTGGTCAACGCTGTACGGCTTTATTTCCCTTGAAGGCGACGCCAATACCATTGAAGGCCTGGGCTTCTATTCCCACGCGGAAACACCCGGCCTTGGTGGTGAGGTGGATAACCCGCGCTGGAAACAGCAGTGGGTAGGTAAAGAGGTTTACGGCGATGAAATGGAAGAGCCGCAAATCCGCCTTGTCAAAGGCGGCGTGAGTGCGGATGCTGCCAATAAGGAGCACAAGGTGGATGCACTTTCCGGTGCGACGCTGACAAGTCGTGGTGTAGAACAGCTGGTCAACTACTGGATGGGCGATCAGGGCTACGCGACGTTCCTGAAAAAACTTCGTGAAGGGGAGGTCTGATCATGGCAGATGCATCAGCCAAACAGGTTCTCTTCGAACCAATCTTCAGTAATAACCCCATCGCCCTGCAGATCCTCGGGATTTGCTCGGCGCTGGCGGTCACCACCAGCATGAACGTCACCATCGTGATGTGCCTGGCGGTTATCGCCGTAACTGCCTTCTCGAACCTGGCGGTATCGCTGGTACGAACCCAGATTCCCGGCAGCATCCGGATCATCGTGCAGATGACCATCATTGCCTCGCTGGTTATCGTGGTCGACCAGATCCTGAAGGCCTACGCTTATGAGATCAGCAAGCAGCTTTCGGTGTTCGTTGGCCTGATCATTACGAACTGCATCGTGATGGGCCGTGCTGAAGGCTTTGCCATGAAGAATGGTCCCTGGCTGAGCTTCCTCGATGGCATCGGTAACGGTCTGGGTTACTCGGTCCTCCTGCTGTTCGTGGCTTTCTTCCGCGAATTGCTGGGTGCCGGCTCGCTGTTCGGTGTTTCCCTGATGCCGACAGTGAACGAAGGTGGCTGGTACGTTCCGAACGGACTGCTGCTGCTGCCGCCGAGTGCTTTCTTTATCATTGGACTGGCAATCTGGGGCCTCCGCGTCTGGAAACCGGAGCAGGTTGAAGAGCCGGATTACAAGATGTCTCGCCACACCGCGAAGGAGGCCTTCTGATGGAACATTATATCAGCCTTCTTGTTAAGGCTATTTTCGTAGAAAACATGGCGTTGGCGTTCTTCCTGGGAATGTGTACCTTCCTGGCAATCTCCAAGAAGATTGAGGCCGCAACGGGTCTGGGCATTGCAGTTATCGTTGTACTGACTGTAACCGTTCCTGTGAATAACCTGTTGTACAACAGCGTTCTGCGCGAGGGTTCCCTGGCCTGGGCTGGTCTGCCGAATGTCGATCTGAGCTTTCTTGGATTGCTGACGTATATCGGTGTAATCGCGGCCATCGTGCAGATCATGGAAATGGTGCTGGACAAGTATATCCCTGCGCTCTACGCCGCTCTCGGTGTGTTTCTGCCACTGATTACAGTGAACTGCGCCATTCTGGGTGCTTCGCTGTTCATGGTTGAACGTGATTACACCTTCGGAGAGAGCGTGGTCTACGGTTTCGGCGCCGGGGCTGGCTGGGCGTTGGCGATCATCGCTTTGGCCGGTATCCGCGAGAAGCTGAAATACAGTGACGTTCCGGAAGGCTTGCGAGGCCTGGGTATCACCTTCATTACCGTTGGCCTGATGTCCCTGGGATTCATGTCCTTCTCCGGTATTTCCCTGTAATCCACCCGGTGAGTCGGTATAACGAAAAGGCGAGACCATGAATACAGAAATTATTCTCGGCGTGGTCATGTTCACCGTTATCGTTCTGGCACTGGTCGCGGTTATTCTCGCGGCCCGTTCCAGGCTGGTAAGCACCGGTGATGTGACCATTGAGATCAATGACGATCCAGAGCATACGGTAAAAACGGAAGCCGGCGGCAAGCTGCTCGGTACCCTGGCCAATAACGGTATTTTCCTGTCCTCTGCCTGTGGCGGTGGTGGCACCTGTGCCCAGTGCAAGTGCAAGGTTTTTGAAGGCGGTGGCGCGATGCTGCCGACGGAAAAAACACACTTCACCAACCGTGAAGAGAAAGAAGGCTGGCGTCTGTCCTGCCAGGTTCCTGTAAAGCAGGATATGAAGGTGGAAGTGCCTGAGGAATTCTTTGGCGTCAAGAAGTGGGAGTGCGAGGTTGTCTCCAACCACAACGTTGCCACCTTCATCAAGGAACTGGTACTGAAGCTGCCGGAAGGCGAAGAAGTTGATTTCCGCGCCGGTGGTTACGTTCAGCTCGAGTGCCCTCCCTACGAGATCGACTTCAAGGATTTCGATATCGAGGAAGAGTTCCACGAAGACTGGGACAAGCACAACATCTGGCGTTACAAGGCGATCAACAAGGAAGAAACCATCCGCGCCTATTCCATGGCGAACTACCCGGAGGAGAAAGGCGTTCTCAAGTTCAACATCCGTATCGCCACGCCGCCTCCCGGAACGGACCACAACCCTGGTATCATGTCCAGCTACGTGTTCAACCTGAAGCCGGGTGACAAGGTCACGGTGATGGGACCCTTTGGTGAGTTCTTTGCCAAGAAAACCGATGCCGAGATGGTATTCATCGGTGGTGGTGCCGGGATGGCACCCATGCGCTCGCATATCTTCGATCAGCTCAAGCGCCTGAATTCCAAGCGCAAGATCAGCTTCTGGTACGGTGCCCGGAGTGTCCGCGAAATGTTCTACGTGGAAGACTTCGACGGTCTCGCCGAGGAGAATGAGAATTTCGAGTGGCACGTGGCGCTGTCGGATGCGCTGCCGGAAGACAACTGGAAAGGGCCGACAGGCTTTATCCATAATGTCCTCTACGAGAACTATCTCAAGGATCACCCGGCGCCTGAAGACTGTGAGTACTATATGTGTGGGCCCCCAATCATGAACGCATCCTGTATCAAGATGCTCAAGGATCTGGGTGTTGAGGATGAAAACATCATGCTGGATGACTTCGGAGGTTAAGCAGTTCTGATGACATTCCGCATGCTTCAACCCGCCAGGGTGGCCCTGGCCAGCGCTTTAGGAGCGCTGGCCATCGTCGCCCTGGCGGGTTGTTCGTTTGAGCCGGAAGAAAAAATCTGGGAAATTTCCGGCCCGGTTTTTGGTACCAGTTACCACATCAATGTCGTATTGACGGACGACCAGGAACGGCTGGAAACTCTGGCGAACGGTATCGAAGAGGTGCTGGAAAGGGTTGATGCCTCTATGTCGACCTGGCGCGAGGATTCGGAACTCTCCCGTTTCAACCAGAAAACCGATCAGTCGGAGTGGACGCCGGTTTCTGACGGGTTGTTCGAGGTGCTCAGCAAGGCAAACGAGATCTCGGAGCTGACCGGCGGCGCCTTTGATGTCACCATCGGCCCGGTAGTCAATCTGTGGGGATTCGGCCCGCAGGCGCGGCCGGAAACGGTGCCCTCGGAAGAAAAACTCGCGCAGGTGCTGTCAGCGACAGGGTACGAAAACCTTGAGCTGAGAACTGATCCACCGGCCCTGAGGGCATCGGGATCGCAATATATCGATCTTTCCGCCATTGCCAAGGGCTATGGCGTGGACACTGTGGCGCGCTTCCTCGAAAGTGAAGGCGTAGAGGCTTATCTCGTGGAAATCGGCGGCGAGGTGCGGGTCAGTGGTCGAAAGCCAGGCGGTAATACCTGGCGACTCGCAATCGAGCAGCCGATATTCGATGGTCGCGAGGTGAACCGGGTGGTGGCGCTGGAATCGCGAGCCATGGCGACATCGGGAGATTATCGTAACTATTACGAATCGGAAGGTCGGCGGTATTCCCATACAATAGATCCTGCGACGGGTAAGCCGATATCGCACAAGCTGGCATCAGTGACCGTGATTGCGGAAGATTGTATGACGGCAGACGCCCTGGCAACCGGGTTTAACGTGATGGGCTACGAACAGGCCAATGCCCTCGCAGTCAGGGAAAATATTCCGGCCTATTTCATAGTAAGGACGAAAAAAGGCTTTGAGACGCATCAGACGCCGGCCTTTTCGTCCTTCGTAATTCAATAAGGGGAGGGCAGTATGGGTACCTTTCTGTTGGTTCTGTTTATCGTGCTGTTGCTGGTGGCAGGGATGTCCATCGGCGTGATTCTTGGGCGCAAGCCCATCAGTGGAACCTGCGGCGGGATTGGCGCTCTTGGTATCAGCCAGTCCTGTGATATCTGCGGTGGCAATACCCAGAAGTGTGAGGAAGAAAACGAGCGGTTGGCCAATGAAGGTAAAGAACCCGAGGCTCTGGCGTACGACGCCAGCAAGACCAGCAAGCGTTGATCTGAATCTGTTCCGGATAATTACAATCATTTTTTCACGACGTAGATAAGGAGTTACTGCGCGCATGGCAGAGCATCATTACGACGTCGTCGTTATCGGCGCTGGTCCGTCCGGCGAAGGCGCGGCGATGAATGCGACGAAACACGGCAAACGTGTCGCGATCATCGAGGATAAGCCGACAGTCGGCGGAAACTGCACCCATTGGGGGACCATTCCGTCCAAGGCGCTGCGTCACTCTGTTAAACAGATCATTACCTTTAACACCAATCAGATGTTCCGGGATATTGGTGAACCGCGTTGGTTCTCATTCCCGCGGGTTCTGCAGAATGCCCAGAAGGTAATTGGCAAGCAGGTCAAGCTCCGGACCCAGTTCTACTCCCGGAACCGGGTTGATCTGATCAACGGTCGAGCCTTTTTTATCGACCAGAACCGAATTGAGATACGGGGCAGCAAATCCTCGGAAACCCTGCACTTCAAACAGGCCATCATTGCCACGGGTTCCAGGCCCTATCTGCCGCCAGACGTGGATTTCCGCCACCACCGGATCTACAACTCGGACACCATTCTGAACCTTTCTCATACCCCCCGAACGCTGATTATCTACGGTGCCGGTGTTATCGGCTCGGAGTATGCCTCGATTTTTGCCGGTCTGGGTGTGAAGGTGGATCTGATCAATCCGGGCAGTCGGCTGTTGTCGTTTCTGGATGACGAGATTTCCGATGCTCTGAGCTACCATCTGCGCAATAACGGCGTTCTGGTACGTCACAACGAGCAGTACGAAACGGTGGTGGGCGATGACCATGGGGTTGTGCTTTCGCTGCAGTCCGGCAAGAAGATCCGTGCGGATGCGTTCCTGTGGTGCAACGGCCGCAGTGGCAATACCGAAAAGCTGGGCCTCGAGAACATCGGACTGGTGCCGAACGGGCGTGGTCAGCTCGCTGTTGATGAGCATTATCGGACGGAAGTAGAGAACATCTATGCCGCTGGGGATGTCATTGGCTGGCCGAGCCTGGCCAGTGCGGCTTACGATCAGGGCCGTTCGGCGTCTTCAGATATTGTGAAGGATGAGTACTTCCGCTTTGTTTCTGATGTGCCCACCGGCATCTATACCATTCCGGAAATCAGCTCTGTCGGTAAAACCGAGCGAGAGCTGACCGAGGCCAAAGTGCCCTATGAAGTGGGGCAGGCTTTCTTCAAGGATCTGGCTCGGGCGCAGATTACCGGCGAAGCGGTCGGCATGCTGAAAATCCTGTTCCACCGTGAGACGCGTGAAATTCTGGGCATTCACTGTTTCGGCGACCAGGCGGCGGAAATCGTCCACATCGGCCAGGCAATTATGAATCAGGAAGGGGAGGCGAACTCGCTGAACTACTTCATCAATACCACGTTCAACTATCCGACCATGGCTGAAGCCTACCGGGTAGCGGCGCTGAACGGTCTGAACCGGATCTTCTGAGGGTCGCCTGAAGACGGGGTTCTGAACCTGGAGTCAGATGAATGCTTTCATCTGACTCCGTCTTCACTTTCCCTTGCCATCTCACCCTGTTGAGAGTGCCTCGCTGCTCGCCGACACACCCTCCAGATGCTGGGGCAGCGACAAAGCCGACCTTGCCCGGTTGTCGAAAAACATCCGGGTACTGGTCGGGAAGTCGGTGATAATGCTGTCGACGCCCATCTCTTCCAGTTGCAGCATGTCGTGAATCCGATTCACCGTCCAGGTAGATACATGCATGCCCCGGCGGTGGGCCTGTTCAACCAGCTCTTTTGAGCACAGCTTCCAGTTTATACAGAGGTATTCGCACCCAAGCCGGCTGGCCATGCTGATGGGGCGCGGAAACTTGCGCTCTGTCACCAGCCCGATGCGGATATTCTTGTTGCGCCGACGGATCTGCTTCAGGAACCAGGTGTCCGAGGAGGTAATGGCCGCGGTCTGATACAGATTCCGGCGCTGGATGATCTCTGTCAGCCGGTTGCTGAGGATATTCAGTCTCTGGCGACTGTCTTTTTTTACCTCCAGCTGCAGATGCTCCAGATCGTGGAACTGGTCCAGCAGATCCTCCAGCGATGGAATGCCGGTCGGTCTGGGCCAGGAGCTGGTGTTGCGCCGCGCATCCATGGCGGCCAGTTCGGCAGCCGTGTATTTGCTGATACTGCCTTTCTGGCCGGTGGTGCGGTCCACGGAAAGGTCGTGTACCAGTACCGGTTTGCCGTCTTTCGACAGCACCAGATCCAGTTCGAAGTGGCGAATACCGTGCCGGTAGGCGTGTATGAATCCGGGAAGGGTATTCTCCGGGGCTTCTCCTTTTGCGCCCCTGTGTCCGTAGACAATCATGCCGATGCGTTATCCTTCAGCCGTTGGTAAATGGCCTGGCGCTTCTTCCAGGTGTCGTGGCAGAGACGTATGTCCTCAAGATACGCCGGCAATTCGTGCATCAGCAGAGCCTGCGGGCCATCCACCAGGGCTTTTTCCGGTTTCGGGTGGAAGTCCACGAGAACCATGTTGGCGCCGGCAATGACGCCCTGGGCCGTTGCGTGCATGACATCGAGAATGCCATCAGGAGACTGTTCGCGGGTCCCGACGGAGTGGGAGGGGTCCACGCACACCGGCATACGGGTCAGGCGTTTTACGGCGGGTACATGGGCAAAATCGACCATGTTCCGGTGCGGCTGGCCGGCTTCGGTTTTCATCCCCCTCAGACAGAAAATCACATTGGCGTTACCTTCGCTGGCCAGGTATTCAGCGGCATTCAGCGATTCGTTCAGGGTGATCCCGAAACCACGCTTCAGCAGCACGGGATAGGTGCTCTGGCGACCGATGGCTTTGAGTAGCTCGAAGTTCTGGGTATTCCGGGTGCCCACCTGCAGCATCACGCCGGTTGGCCGGCCGAGTTTCTCCAGGCAGGTATCTATTTCCTCGATGTGGCTTTCATGGGTGATCTCCATGGCGATCACCTTGATGCCGTGTTTGCCGGCCTTCTCGAACACCCAGGGCAGGCAGCCCTTGCCGTGGCCCTGGAAAGAGTAGGGATTGGTGCGCGGTTTGTAGGCGCCCATCCTGGTGCAAACCTCACCACTGTCTTCCAGCGCCTGCATCATCATTTCGACATGCTCCGGCACATCGACAGCACACAGGCCCGCAAAAATATTCAGGTTGGACTGATTGAACTCCACGCCATTATAAGTGAAGCCGCTTTGCCGTCGGTCATCCTTGTGACGCCCCAGAATCCGGTAGTCGTCCGAAATGCGGATGGCCCGCTCAACCGCCGGAAGCGCCTCAATTTCTTCCTTGCTGAGAGGCTTGGTGTCGCCCAGCAGATAAATTTCGGTCAGCCGCTGGCTGGCGCCCTGAACCTCGTGAACCCGCACAGAAACCCCCGGCAGGTTCTCGAGGTAATGCATGGTCTGGCGGTATTCTTCGCTGTCCAGAGCCGTGTTGGGGTGAAGGATGGCTAGCATGCTTTCTCCTTATTATGAACCGGCGTCTTCCGCCCGGTGCCGCGCCTGCATGTATTCCCGATGATTGAGGTGCAGCAGGTCTGCCATGCGGCGAATCAGGTGTTCTTCGTATTTGTCGATGCGCCCGTCCGCAAAGGCGACGCGCCAGATACTCTCCAGCAGCGCCTGTTTGCCTTCCTGATCCAGGTGCTCGTTGATCAGGCCGGTAAATTCATAAAGCGAGGTGGCGTCGTCGGCATGGCTGAGAGCGTCCTCCAGGATCTCCTCCGCTTCTGCGCGGGTAACCTGGTGCGCTTTCACCGCACCTTCGACAATGGCCTGCAGTTCCCGCTGGTCTTCGTCCTGGTCAACCCGGGAGAGTTGAACCATCAGCGCGGTGGCAGCTACGGCCAGCTGGTGATTGTCGGGCTTGTCGGCTTCCGTCTCCGGTGCCGCAAACAGCTTTTTCAGGCGCTCGATCATGGTCTGACTATGATACTCCTGTACTGGGGTTGAAACGCAGGGTCAGGCGGCTTTCGCCAGCTGCCGGACCCGGTTCTCAAGTTCAATCTGGTCTGCCGTGAACCGCCGAATGCCGTCCGCCAGTTTCTCCGTAGCCATGGCATCTTCGTTGGATTCCCAGCGGAACAGTTTTTCGTCGATGGTGCCAAAGCGATCCGGTGAGCTGGCGGACTTGGCGGAAAGCTGTTGTGGCAACTCGCCCTGGTCGTCTTTCAGTTCCTGCAGCAGGGCCGGGCTGATGGTCAACCGGTCGCAGCCGGCGAGCATTTCGATCTCCCCGGTGTTACGGAAGCTGGCACCCATGACCACGGTGTCAAAGCCGTTGGCCTTGTAATAGTTGTAGATACGTGTGACCGAGAGCACGCCCGGATCTTCAGCGGCGGGATAACTGTCACGGCCGCTGGTGGCCAGGTGCCAGTCGAGGATTCGACCGACAAACGGCGAGATCAGAAAGGCTCCGGCCTGGGCGCAGGCAGCGGCCTGGATGAATGAGAACAGGAGGGTCAGGTTGCAATGGATGCCTTCTTTCTCCAGTTGCTCGGCGGCACGAATACCTTCCCAGGTGGAGGCAATCTTGATCAGTACCCGGCTGGTATCCACGCCTTGCTGGTCGTAGAGTTCAACCAGGCGGCGGGCCCGTTCCAGGGTGGCGGCGGTATCGAACGACAGCCGTGCATCAACCTCGGTGGACACAACCCCGGGAATCAGGTTCAGGATTTCCCGGCCAGCCAGCACGGCCAGCATATCGGTCGCCATGGTCAGTTGCTCGGCATCGGAGCCGCCACGACGCCTTGCTTCTGTCACAGCCTTGTCGAGCATCGGCCGGTAGGCCTCGGAAGCTGCGGCCTTAAGCAGAAGAGACGGATTGGTGGTGGCATCTTCGGGCCGCCATTTTGAGATGGCTTCAATATCGCCGGTATCGGCCACCACGGTGGTCATGGTCTTCAGTTGGTCAAGCTTGCTGGTCATTCGTCCTGTCGTCCCGGTTGATCTGTTATTGGTGCGCCCGACTCCCGGGCACTGGTTATATGCCTACAATAACGGGCTGCTCTGACAGGAACAAGACAACAAAAGGTATGGTAGCCATTGCCTGCGATTAAGCTTCGGCAATCTCCGGCGCCGCCGGTTCACGAACCTTTTCCAGCGCGGTCTCGATGACTTCCAGACCGGCACCGGATTTGTGGGCGTTTTCGCTGATATAGCGACGGAACTGCCGCCCCCCGGGCTGACCGTGGAACAGGCCCAGCAGGTGTCTGGACATGTGGGTGAGGAACACGCCCCGCTCAAGCTCGCTCTGGATAAACGGGAGCATGGCTCGAAGTGCCTGATGCCGGGTTTCCACCGGTGCGTGCTGCCCGAAAAACTCCGGATCAACCCCCGCCAGCAACCAGGGATTGTGGTAAGCCTCCCGGCCAAGCATGACGCCGTCGGTATGCCGAAGATGCTCGTGACACTCCTCAAAGGTCTTGATCCCGCCGTTGATGATGATTTCCAGGTGCGGGTATTTGGCCTTCAAGCGGTATACCCAGTCGTATTTGAGCGGCGGAATATCCCGGTTTTCCTTCGGGCTCAGGCCCTCAAGAATGGCAATCCGGGCATGCACGATAAACGTCCGACACCCGGCGCCGGACACCTTTTCCACGAATTCGCACAGATCGTCCCAGGTCTCCCGGCCATCAATGCCAATGCGGTGCTTGACCGTGACCGGAAGATCGGTTGCCTCAATCATGGCGCGCACACCCTCTGCCACCTTGTCCGGATGACCCATCAGGCAGGCACCGATCATGTTGTTCTGCACCCGGTCGCTGGGGCAGCCGACATTCAGGTTGACCTCATCGAAGCCATACTGCTGCGCCAGCCTGGCGCAGTGGGCAAGTTCGCCGGCATCGCTGCCGCCCAACTGGAGTGCGAGTGGATACTCGGCCTCTTCGTGGCGGAGAAAGCGTGCAGTATCGCCATGGATCAGGGCGCCGGTGGTTACCATCTCTGTGTAGAGCAGAGTGTTGCGACTCAGCTGCCGCGCCAGATAGCGGTAATGGCTGGTGGTCCAATCCATCATCGGGGCCACGCAGAAGCGGCGGGACGGGCCGGAGTTGTGGCGAAGGGCATCCAATGTGGGTGTTGCGGACATTTCGGTAACCTATCTACGGAAAACAGTTGTCAATACGAAGATCTGAGCGCCTTAGTTTAACAGGGTTGGCAGTGTGTTTGCCGTAAGGCTTTGGCGAAGTTCCGTCCCGTTGCCCAACCCTCGATACATTTCTTCCGCGCAGTTCAGGGAGCAAGCCCTATCAGAATCTCGGCCGCTGACCTTTCCCGGCATCCCGAGGCGTTCTGGCCACACCACAAGGGCGAAAAGTCGCCGGACCCCGTGGCCTCGGCCGCAGCCCGAAGTGGCGCAATGGCGCTGGTGGCGAGGGGAAACTCGGGTGCCTCCGGGGATACCGGCCCCAGCTCCTGCATCACACGGTTCACAATGCCCCGGGCCGGTCCGCCGGAGAACAGGTTGGTGAGTGCTGTATGGCGGGCCTGAGGGCTTTTCAGTACTTTCCGGTGCACCGGTCTGGTGGTGGCCTCCGGGCAGAGTAAAAAGGCCGTTCCCACCTGTGCCGCCATTGCGCCAAGGTCGAGCGCCGCTTTCACACCCCTGGCATTGGCGATGCCGCCGGCGGCAATTACCGGCACCTTCACTGCGGCAACAATCTGGGGCAGTAGGGCAAGGGTGCCCATCTGCGTCGTCATGTCCTTGGTCAGGAAAATACCTCGGTGGCCACCGGCCTCAAGGCCCTGGGCAATAATGGCGTCGGCACCGTTTCGCTCCAGCCAGAGGGCCTCCTCCACCGTGGTCGCGGTCGACAGAATCTTTGCGCCGGCGTTACGCACCCGCTCAACCAGGGCGGGCTCCGGCAGCCCGAAATGAAAACTCACCACCACAGGGCGGAACTCTTCCACAACAGCAGCGGCTTCTTCATTGAATGGCATCCGGCCTGGACCTGAAGGTATGGAATCAGGATCAATGCCGAATTCCTGATAATACGGCGCCAGCGCCTGACGCCACCTCTGCTCGCTGTCTGCATCCGGCGTTGGCGGCGTGTGGGCGAAGAAGTTGAGATTGAAAGGTTTGTCGGTGGCCGCTTGGAGAGCCTGGAGTTCAGTTCGAAGTGCCTCCGGCCCCAACATGGCGCAGGGCAGGGAGCCCAGGCCACCGGTATTGGAGACGGTAGCGGCCAGTCTGTGATCCTGAACGCCCGCCATGGGCGCTTGGATTATGGGCAGCTGTATGCCGAGAAAGTTGTTCATTTTCGATCCTTGTCGGGTCTTAGACGGGCTCTTGCTCTCCGGCATGACTGATCAGCACGCCCGGTGCGCCTTCCTCAAGCTGCGCCCGGATATGATCCGGAATGGTTACCTTGGACATCGTGGACGATCGGATCATCACATCGGTGATGTCGGCATCGGCGATGAACTGGCCATCCCCGTGGCGATAGAACTCCAGATGCAGGGTAAACGACGTGTTGCCGATCCGCCCGGTACGAATCCTCGCTTCCAGCACGTCATCAAACCGGGCCGGCGCTTTCCAGTTAACGGTGAGGCTTACCACCTGGACATCCAGATCCTGGTCCAGCAGGCGTTGGTAATCGCCGAACACGGCGCGGATGTATTCGTTAACGGAAATATCCACGAAGTCTGCGTAGCGGGCGTTGAAGACGACGCCCTGGGCGTCGCATTCGCCATAGCGGACCCGGAAGCGGAATTTGAAGGGGGATTGCTTCGTCATGAAGTGAGAACCTTTGGGGACAGAGTGGATTGGCGGCCCCGTTGGTGAATAGCGGCCCTGGGAGTTTTCTCTCACATTTCGGGAGTGTTCAGAATAAGGGCCATCTTGCCCAAGTGCTGTGAGCAAGGCAATTTTATGGCTTTCGACACCGTTCCGACTGTGTTCCGGGATGCTTCCGCTGAAAGCTGCGGGATTGATCTGGGTGGTGGAGATATGGATGCAAACCGGGCCGACGGGTAGACTTGCCCGTACTTCCTGAATACGTTCATTTACATGCGAAAGAATAGGAAACGTCCTTTGGCTATCCGACTGACCGAATTCAGCCATGGCGCAGGCTGTGGCTGCAAGATTGCGCCCGATGTACTGGATCGCATTCTTCATACCGACGCGCCCGAGTTCCGGGACCCACGCCTGCTGGTCGGAAACAGTAGCCGTGATGACGCCGCCGTGGCAGACGTGGGCAATGGCCTCGGGGTGATCAGTACCACCGATTTCTTCATGCCCGTGGTGGATGATCCGTTTGATTTCGGGCGGATTGCTGCCGCCAACGCCATCAGCGATGTCTATGCCATGGGCGGCAAACCGGTGATGGCTATTGCCATTCTCGGCTGGCCGGTGAATGACCTGGCGCCGGAAATTGCCGGTGGGGTGATTGATGGCGGCCGGTCGGTGTGCGCCGAGGCAGGCATTGCCCTGGCTGGCGGCCACAGCATCGATTCTCCAGAGCCCATCTTCGGTCTGGCAGTGACGGGACAGGTAGCGGTGGACCGCATCATCCGCAATGACACCGCCAAAGCCGGGGACTTTCTGTACCTGACCAAGCCCCTGGGAGTGGGGATCCTCACCAGCGCTGCCAAGAAGGGCAAGGTCAGCGCGGAGGATCTTGCGGTTGCGGTGAAGAACATGGCGGCGCTGAATAAAGTGGGTGAGGCCTTTGCGGAAGTGGACGGGGTCCATGCCATGACCGATGTGACAGGCTTCGGCCTGGCCGGGCATCTGCTGGAGATCTGTCGGGGCAGCGGGCTGCGGGCAACCGTGAACCGCGGGGCTATTCCGGTGTTGCCGAACCTCCAGCCCTATATCGACACAGGCTGTATTCCCGGTGGTACTCACCGCAACGCAGCCGCTTTTGGCGAAGCCGTCTCCGGGATGACAGAGGCCGACCAACTGCTGTTCTGTGATCCGCAGACCAGCGGCGGCCTGATGGTCTGCGTGGCTGAGGAGAGTCGGGCGACGTTCGAAGCCGTGGCCCGGGAGCAGGGGCTGGAGCTGGCACCGCTGGGGCGTCTGGAAGCGGCCAGCTCCGAAGAAGGTCTCGTGGTGATCGAGGACTGATGACCGAACACACGGATTGGAGTTGTTGATATGCCAGTGATGGTCCAGGCCCTGGTGCCGGTGTTTGTGCTGATCATGCTCGGGCATGTGTTTCGCCGTATTGACTTTCCGGGGGGCGATTTCTGGCCCCAGGCGGAGCGGTTTACCTATTACGTGCTGTTCCCGGCCATGCTGGTGTTCAAGCTGGGGCAGGCGAGGCTGCCGGTGTCGGCTTACGGCGATATTGTTTTGTTGATCGGGGCGATGTTGCTGTCCATGACCCTTGTACTTGCGCTGGCCCAGTGGTTCTGGCGCTGGCCTGGCCCCGTATTCTCTTCCGTGTATCAGGGCGCTATCCGGTTCAATTCCTATGTGGGACTGGCTGCCGGCGGAATGCTGCTGGGTGATCAGGGGCTGTCACTGACGGCAATCGCGGTTGCCGTCATGGTGCCGCTTCTGAACCTGCTGTGCATCCTGATGTTTTCCCTGGTGGCCACTGAAGGGCCTGTGAGGCTGGTACCGGTGTTCCGGGCGATTGTCACCAATCCCCTGATCGTGGGATCGGTGATTGGTGTGGTCTGGAGTTTCTTCGAGATCGGCTTTCATCCGCTTATCGGGGGTATTCTTGAGCCGCTCAGTAATCTGGCCTTGCCGATGGGCTTGATGACGGTCGGTGCGGGTCTTCAGTTAAAAGCCCTGAGAGGGGCATCCGTGCCGTTTATCGTTTCGTCAGTGCTTAAACTGGTGGCGTTTCCGATGATGACCGCGGGGTTGGCTTTGATGCTGGGGCTCGACGGTATGATGGTGCAGGTGGCGGTGCTTTTGGCAACGCTTCCGACCGCCACTTCGGCGTATATCCTCGCTCGGCAGCTGGGGGGCGATGCCCCCCTGATGGCGGGTATTATCAGTGGCCAGACTTTACTGGCCATCATCTCTATTCCCCTGATGCTAAGCATTCTGTGGTAGGCACTTGAGAATTGCATCCGCGATGCTGTGCTGGAAATTGCTGTACCCGTTCGCGGTTGCCTCGATGTCGGTGGCCAAAGGATCCCAGGTGCTGAAAGTGACATCCAGATCTTGCGTGATCGTCTTCCACCACTGCTGATTGAACTGGGGTTCGGTCAGCAGGCAGGGGTGGTGGCCTTTGCGTAGCTTGTCCTGCACTTCGGCAATATGGCGGGCGCCCGGGGACAGTTCCGGATTCAGGGTCAGAACGCCTTCGAGCTTCAGATCGTAATGGCTGGCAAAGCGTGAAAAGGCGCTGTGATAGGAGAACAGGCTGATATCGTGCACCGGGAGTAGTCGGTCGCGAATCGCGCTTTCGGTCTCCCGGACACGGGCTTTGAATTGCTCCAGGTTCCGGTCGAGTGCCTCATCGTCAACGCTTTCAAGCTTCGAGAGAATACCGTGGATGGTTTCAGCCATTTCGACGGCGAGTACCGGGTCGAGCCAGATGTGGGGATCCTCGCCATTGCCATGATCATGTCCATGGCCGTGTTCTTCGTCATGGCTCTCCCCATGGTCTGTATGGGAATCGCTGTTCGCTTCTTGCTCTGTCTCCATGAGAGCGACCGTTCGGTTACTGAAGTCCTGGCCGGCAAGGAGGCGGCTGAGAAAGGTTTCCATTTCCGGCCCCACCCAGAAAATTACATCGGCATTTTCCAGTGCCCGCCGTTGCGATGGTTTCATGTTGTAATTGTGGGGGCTTGAGCCGGGTGGAACCAGGGTGGTTGTCTGCATGTCCTCGGTGGCAACAGCACGAACAATCAGCTCAACCGGTTTGATGGAGGTAACAATACGGGTTTCGGCCTGCAGAGCGCCGCTGAGAAAAAGGGTGCTGGCACCGAGTGCCACTGAAAGTGCTTTTCCGGGAACGCGCATGGTAAGTGAAGTCCTGCGATTTAATTTGTAATGTTATAATATAACAAGAGATCACTTTAACGGCAAAAATACATTCCGCCGGGGTTGTGGTGCGCTGATAACGTCCTGATCATGCGAAACCGGGCGATGGCCGGTATAATGCCCGGCTTACCAAAAGGCCACCGATTGTTCAGGAAGGTTTCATGACTGTACGTACCCGAATTGCTCCATCACCCACCGGTGATCCTCACGTTGGTACCGCCTACGTGGCCCTGTTTAACCTGTGTTTTGCCCGTCAGCACGGCGGCCAGTTTATCCTCCGGATTGAAGATACCGATCAGGCCCGCAGTACGGCGGAATCCGAGCAGGACATTCTCAAGGCATTGCGCTGGCTCGGCCTGAACTGGGATGAAGGCCCCGATGTGGGTGGCCCCCACGGTCCCTATCGCCAGTCCGAGCGCAAGCATTCCTACCGTCAGTATGCCGAGGATCTGGTGACTGCCGGGCACGCCTTTTACTGCTTCCGTACACCGGAAGAGCTGGAAGCCATTCGGGAAGAACGCAAGGCCCAGGGCCTGAACCCGGGCATAAAAGGCGATCTGGAGCTGCCGGAAGAAGAAGTGAAGCGGCGCCTTGATGCCGGCGAGCCCTACGTGATTCGCATGAAAGTACCCGACGAGGGTGTTTGCGAGATCGACGATATGCTCCGGGGCACCATTGAAATCGACTGGGCCCAGGTGGATTGTCAGATTCTGCTCAAGTCCGACGGCATGCCCACCTATCACCTGGCCAACGTGGTAGATGATCACCTGATGGAAATCACCCACGTTCTTCGGGGCGAGGAGTGGATCAACTCGGCGCCCAAGCACAAGCTTCTTTACCAGTACTTTGGCTGGGATATGCCGGTGCTCTGTCATCTGCCGCTGCTGCGTAATCCGGACAAGAGCAAGTTGTCCAAGCGCAAGAACCCGACCAGCATCAATTTCTATGAGCGCATGGGCTTTCTGCCGGAGGCGGTTACCAACTATCTCGGACGCATGGGCTGGTCCATGCCCGACGAGCGGGAAAAGTTCGCCCTGGATGAAATGATCGAAAACTTCGACATCCAGCGTGTCTCCCTCGGTGGCCCGGTATTCGATGTGGAGAAACTTCGCTGGCTCAACGGCCAGTGGCTGCGTGAAGAGTTGACTGAAGAGCAGTTCATGGAACGCATGCGCCAGTGGTGGTTCAACGAGGACGCCCTGCGTGCCCTGGTGCCTCACATCAAGGGCAGGGCAGAGGTGTTCTCCGATGTGGCGCCCATGGCCCAGTTCATGTTCTCTGGCATGCTCAACCTGAAGCCGGATGACTTTGCCCACAACAAGCTGGAGGAAGCCCAGGTCAAACGGGTGCTGCAGTTTGCCCTCTGGAAGCTTGAAGCCCAGCGTCACTGGAGCAAAGACACGATCTTCGCGGACATCAAGGCTCTGGCCAAAGCCATGGACCTGAAGATGGGGGATTTCATGTTCTCCATATTTGTGGCCATTGCCGGTACGCCCAACTCCTGGTCCGTGATGGACTCCATGGCATTGTTGGGGCCAGACATGACCCGTTCGCGGTTACGGCACGCCCTGGAAGTGCTCGGTGGCTTCTCCAAGAAAGAAACCAAGAAAGTTGAAAAAGAATACGCGGCTTTGGGTATTCATTAACCGGATTGGTGAATTAATAAACGGCTTGAACAGGGATGTTCAGAAAACTGAAAAAAAGTGTGTATCAAAGGTTGACGCCCATAGGGCGGATCCTTAATATACGCAGCCGTTGAGGGGCCATAGCTCAGCTGGGAGAGCGCAACACTGGCAGTGTTGAGGTCGGCGGTTCGATCCCGCCTGGCTCCACCAATTTCTAGTCCCCTTCGTCTAGTGGCCTAGGACTCCGCCCTTTCACGGCGGCAACAGGGGTTCGAACCCCCTAGGGGACGCCAATACGGCTCGACGGTTTAGTCCACCGGAAAGCCATCAAAAAAACCGCCTTCGGGCGGTTTTTTTGTGTCTGTAAACATGGGTCAGATGAAACCGGGGTCAGAAGCGCTTTTCATCTGACCCCGGTTTCGCTCAACGCTCGGCAATGGCCCCTTTGCCTACACCTTCGTAGGCCTTCACCCGAATGGTGTCGGTGGGAAACTCCACCTTGAGCTTGTCGGCCATATGCGCGGCAATCAGCTCCACCGTGGTGTCGGTATCCAGCATGTACACGCGCTCCTCTGGCAGGGTCAGGCCAAACTCGCCCTGGTTGGCCTCGTATTCAAAGGTCACATAACGGACCCCGTCATCGCCCACATGGCGCCGCACCACATCTTCTTCGGAACCGACGTAAATATCCCGCCAGAGCTTGGCCCAGCGACGCTCCAGGTCGTAATCCCGGTGGCCGTTCCGATCAATGCGAATCGGTGAACGATGGCCATGGGCGATCCGCTGGCAGTTGCCCAGATGTTTTTTCAGGCCGTGCACGTAATGATAGTAGGCACCGTCGATTTCCTCTTCCCGGAGACTGATCTCTACGGAAATCACGTTGGCCGGAAGCACCGCCTTGATTTCCTGCTCCAGCAATGTGGCGACTGCCGACGGCACAACCCGGTCTGCGGACAACCACACGACCGCTTCGTCCGGCGAGCGATGAACAATCTGGCTGCCGTCGGTCAGTGCCCAGGTAAAGGTGTCCGGCAGCTCCTCGCTCCAGGAAAGCCCCTGGTAGCCCCTTGGAATCGCCAGGCGGTGGTCGACCCGCTCATCGATCACCCGTTTGATGGTGCGCTTCACGTTGCTGAAGTCGAACACCATTCCCTGTTCGTCCAGCTCCCCGCCAAGCACCACATCCGCAATCCAGCTCTCGCCGACCAGACCCCGAGTCGGGTCCAGATAGGCGAAATCAATAACGGTCAGGTTGTCTACAAACAGATGGTTCATCGAATTTCCGGGCGGGTATGGTTGATTGATAGGCGAATTCTAGCAAAAATCCCCGAGTACAGCAGTCCGGCGCAGCGCCGGGTGCCATAACCTCTTGCTAACGGGCGACTCATCATAGACTTTCGCAGACAGATCAACGATCAGGAGTTTCCGGCACTGATTCTGGCGGCAGGAGCTTCAAGCCGGCTTGGTCGGCCCAAGGCGCTGCTGCCAGTGGGCGCCGGCAAAGAAGTGGTCCTCGACCAGGCGATCAGGCAAGGGAGGCTGTTGAGCCGTGATGTACGGGTTGTCTGTGGCGCCTGGTACCCGCTGGTCCGTTTCCGCTGCCAGCGGCAACCGTCGTTCTGGCTGAAGTCACCGGAGTGGCAGAACGGCATGTCCGCATCACTGGCTACGGGTATACGGAGCCTGGGTCCCGGAGTGAAAGGCGTGTTTGTGCTGGTAGCCGATCAGCCATTGCTGGATCTGAATGCCCTCAAGGCGTTTGGCGACGCTGCCCGTTATGTTCCGGACCAGCCCATTGCCGCGGATTACGGCAGCCGGCCCGGAGTGCCCGCCTATCTGCCGCGCTGGCTTTGGCCGCTGGTTCTGGAACTGGAAGGCGATAGGGGCGCCGGGAGGCTGCTGGCGGAGGTGAGGGCAACCCGGGTAGAGATTCCAGGGGTCCATGACGACGTAGACACCCCGGAAGACTGGCGCAGGGTCAGGGCTCTTCTCAACCAAACAGACCCGAAAGCCAGGCAATCCCGACGCTGAAAATACCGAGGCTTACTGCAAGGCCTACGGTATAAATCCGGGAGGACGCTGAGCGCTGCTGGGCGACGAACAGATCAATGGTGCGCTGGGCAATGTCCTCGGCGGTTTCCCGGGAAATCTCGTGGGCCTGCTGGATGGCCTCGGATTGCAAAGTTTGCCAGAACTCCGTGTCGATGGTCTGAACGCTGGTAATGTGGTCCTTTAGCTCGGCCATGTGTTCGCTGGTGAATCCGGAGTTCTTTTTCAACTCCTTCTTCAGCACCGCGAGCTCGCTGGTCAGGTTCAGGTTGACCTCGGCGGCCACCTCATCGCGCAGATTTCTGGTGCGTTCCTCGACCATGCCGGAGAGGGCATTCAGCCGTTCCTCAATCGCCGCCTCCTGACGGCTGCGGGATTCGTCCAGTGCCCGTTTCAGATGATCAAACTGCTCGTCAAACAGGGAGCTGAGCAGCTCGTGCAACCGGTTGTTGATATGGGTCTTGACCGCGGAACGGGCGATCTGCTCAATGAGCTCGCTGGTCAGAGGAACTACATTTGCCTGGGCGCCGTTACCGTACGCTGAATCACCGGTTTTGGGTGAGAGTTCTACCGAGGCATCGGCTGGTACATTCAGCAGATCGTCTTCCTGCAGGTTGTCGTCCTGCAGATTATTTCCTTCGCTGGGGCCAGTATCCGCTGTCGGAGGCTCAGGCAACGTACCCTTGGTGACATCGATTGTCAGCTGGTCAAGAACCTGGCTCAGGCCTTCGGTCTGAGGTGGTTTGGTGAGGATGTTGTAGACGCCAAAGTTTTTCGCCTCGGCCATAAAGGACGATGACTTCTTGGACGTGCACATGATGATCGGAATACCTGCCGTCTTGGGGTTGCCCTTGATCGCCTTGGTGGCTTCCACCCCGTTCATGCCAGGCATCAGGTGATCCATGAAGATGACGTCCGGGCGTCCGTGACTGTTCAGGAAATCAAGAGCCTCTTCGGCCGAGCCGGCCATGTTGACTTCCATATCATGACTCTCCAGCAGTTTGCTCAGGGCAAATCGTGCCACCTTGGAGTCGTCTACCAGCAGAGCATTCTTGATCGCCATGTCACTACCTCAATCGATTACTGCAAACGCATTTATTATCGGGGGCCGGGGTTACCAGCCTTCCAGTTCCGGGCATTCGGTGGCCCGATAGCTCTTGTCCCGATAACAGACACCGGGCTCAGTCGTACGGGCAGTGAATATTTCCCCTGCCGCCGTGGTCAGGCGAACCTGTCCATAGGGTTCGCCGTGACGGAATGTGGCTTCTATAGAGCTGCCATTGGGGTTTCTTAACAGCCCCTTGCCGTGAAATTCGCCTTCTATGTACTGGCCTTCGTATTTCTTGCCATCGGCAAACACCTCAGACCCGGTTCCATGAAAATCGCCACTGGAAAATTCACCCTCATAGTGTCGCCCGTCGGGGTAGGTGAGTGTGCCGTTGCCGTGGAATTCGCCATTGCGGAACCCGCCAACGTAGAGCCTGCCATCCGCGGTGGTCAGGGAGCCGTGGCCATTCAGTTGTCCGTCTTGCCAGTGTCCGGTCAGGATATCTCCATTCGCCCGGGTGAGCGTGCCCTCGCCGTTGAACTGGCCGGCGCGGAACTCTCCCGAGTAACGCGAGCCATCGGCGCTGCGCCAGACGCCATCACCCTCATGTTTGCCGTCGGACCATTCGCCCTCGTACCGGCTGCCGTCCGGGTACCAGGCGGTGCCTTCGCCATCAAACTTGCCGTCCACGAAGTGGCCCTCATAGCGCAGACCATTGGCGTCCTGGTAGGTGCCGTCACCGGTGCGGACACCGCCAATCCAGGTGCCGTCCCGGTAGTTAACCGTGGTGTAGGCTTCGAGCCTGCCGACCAGTGTCAGTTCGTTGCCGGCCTCCAGGGAAACCTCACGGTTCCAGGGCTGGAATCCCGGCTTGCTGATGGTGACATCGTACTGGCCTGGCTCCAGCTCAAGATCCAGGCGGGTTGCGCCATATTGCTTGCCGTTGATGGTGACCTGATCGCCGATAACGTTCGAGCGAAGCACGAGTGTGCCGGTGGATGGTGGTGCTTTCTCAGGCGTCTCGTGAGACTGCTTCTGCGTCGCCGGAGCGGTGTCTGTTCGGGTTGCTATTGCCGAGGGCGGTTCAGCAACCGCCAGAACGGTGGTTTCTTCCGGCATTGGTGGCACGGTAAAGGGGGTATTATTGATAACCGGCTTACCGGACTTGCCGGCGGGTTGCTCTGCAACGACGGGTTCCCGCTCAACGGGGGCAGGGGCCGGTGGCTCGTCGGCCGGGAGCGGTCTGGAGGCAGCGGCCGGCTCCTCGGCGGGTGGCTCGAAGGTTTCCGTTAGCTGCAGTTCCTCCATGCGCAGCTCCTCGCGGACCGATGCAAATCCGGCGGTGACGAGCAGCATAAGTGCCAGGGCGTTGATGAACAGAAGCGGTCTAAAATCGACCATGACGGAACCTCTTGATCCTGCATTCTCGGAATCCTGTCTACTCCTTCATCTTAACCAGTGAGTGCAACGTTATGTAACAGAAAGTGTCCGGAGTTAGCGAGAATGCAGGCTGAATCACACTTTATCCGGAAGCTGATCATGGTTGAGCTGTTCCCATGATCTCATGTACACATCGGCTTCGTATTCATAGGGTGATTTGAACGGGGTGAGCACGAAATCAAACACCAGGAAGAAGAACCCGACGGATGCCCAGGCGATCACCAGTGTGCTCATGGTGGTGGCTTGCACTTCCGGGTTGGAGTTGACGAACTCTTCGAGTATCGGGATCAGATCAGAGGCCATCACTACCGGATTGAAGCTGGCCATGACAAAGGGCACCCAGAAGGCGATGAAGACCGGAAAAAATCCGAACGACCAGAGCAGCCGGCGAAGCAGGTAGAGAACAGCTTCCCGCCAGAAGCGCTGTCTTATTTCCGGAACTTTCCGGATCCGGTCCAGATAACGGCGTCGTTCCGCCCAGTAGGCGGCCACTTCGGGGGCATCAACAGCCTTGTGATGGGGGGTAAGTGATGTCATGGATTGGCGGGGTACCTTATCGCTACTGGAGTGATGCATGATAGTCGATACTACGTGTTACCCTACAATTCTCCAATTGTTTAAAGACAGGATAGTTTGAATGGCTGCAGTGATCGACAACGCAACCCATCCGGCCTTTGAGAAGCTTCGCAGTCACCGGATCGACACGCTCAACCTCGAGGTTGAGGAATATCGCCACAAGAAGACCGGCGCCCGGCACCTGCATCTGGCGGCGGACAACGATGAGAACGTGTTCTTCGTGGCACTGCGGACCTTCCCGATGGATTCCACCGGGGTGGCTCACATTCTGGAGCATACCGCCCTGTGTGGCAGCGAACGGTTTCCGGTCCGTGATCCTTTTTTCATGATGATCCGGCGGTCACTGAACACCTTCATGAACGCCTTTACCAGCAGTGACTGGACCGCCTATCCGTTTGCCAGCATGAACCGGAAGGATTTCGACAACCTGCTGTCGGTGTACCTGGACTGTGTGTTCTTCTCCAAACTGGATCCGCTGGATTTTGCCCAGGAAGGCCACCGCCTGGAGTTCGACAAACCTGAGGATCCTTCCACTGATCTGGTCTATCGGGGCGTTGTCTACAACGAAATGAAAGGCGCCATGAGTTCGCCCACCTCCCAGCTATGGCAAAACCTGAGCAGCCATTTGTTCCCGACCACCACATACCATTACAACAGTGGCGGTGAGCCTGATCATATTGTCGACCTCAGCTACGACGACCTGCTGCAGTTCTATCGCCACCACTATCATCCCAGCAATGCGATATTTGCCACTTACGGTGATATTCCGGCTTATGAGCACCATGAGAAGTTCGAGGAGCTGGCGCTGAAACGGTTCGACCGACTGGACATTGATCTGCCGGTTCGCGACGAGAAGCGCATGTTTGCGCCGGTGCGTGTGGAGCAGGGCTACGCCGTCAATGAGGGCGAGAGCACCGACAACAAGACTCACATCGTGGTGGGCTGGCTTCTGGGTCACAGCTTCGATCTGCAGGAGAACCTGGAGGGGCAGCTACTCTCCGCCGTACTGCTTGAAAACAGTGCCTCGCCGCTGATGCGGGCTCTGGAAACCACCGACCTGGGGCATTCACCGTCGCCCATGTGCGGGCTGGAAGATTCCAACCGTGAGATGACCTTTGTTTGCGGCATCGAAGGCAGCGAGCCGGACAAGCACAAGGATCTGGAAGCGCTGCTTGAGTCCACGCTTCTGAAGGTGGTGGAAGAGGGCGTTAGCGAGGAACGGCTGGAAGCCATCCTGCATCAGCTCGAATTGCATCAGCGGGAAATTGCCGGAGACCAGTTCCCTTATGGTCTGCAGCTGATCATGAGCGCCATCGCACCCATGGTGCACGGTGGAGACCCTGTGGAATTGCTGGATCTGGAGCCTGTGCTGGCAACGCTCCGGGAAAAGATCCGGGATCCGCAGTACGTGCCGGATCTGATTCGCAGGAAGCTTCTGGAAAACCCCCACCGGGTCACTCTGACTCTGCGCCCTGACGAAAAGCTCGAATCCCGCCGCCAGGAGGCCATCCGTGAAGCTCTGGCCCGTCGCAAGGCCGAGCTGACCGACGATGACGTCCGGATGATTGTCGATCGGGCGAAGGCGCTGGAAGAGCGCCAGATGCAAAAGGACGATGACTCTATCCTGCCGAAAGTGGATCTCTCCGATGTGCCCCTGCAGATGCCGGAGCCTGAAGGCCGCTATGACGGCGACATTTCGGCAACGGTCTATGCCCGCGGCACCAATGGCCTGATTTATGAGCAGGTTATTGTCCCGGTGCCGTCGCTGACCGAGGAGGAGCTGCTGCTGGTGCCTTATTACACCACCCTGATCTCCGAGGTGGGCTGTGGTGAGCTGGATTACCTGCAGATGCAGGATCGCATTTCCGCGGAATCCGGTGGCATCGGTGCATCATTCAGTGCCAAGGGCCGTATCGACGATGTTCAGGACCTTTCGGGGTATATCATCTTCAACGGCAAGGCGCTGGCCCGTAATCGCAGCGCGCTGACTCGTCTGCTGCGGGACCTCTACGCCGATGCCCGTTTCGATGAAAAAGAGCGCATCCGGGAAATCATCGCCCAGATCCGTGCCCGGCGCGAGCAGGCGGTCACTGGCAGTGGCCATGCGCTGGCCATGGGAGCGGCATGCCAGGGCATGAGCCCCGGCGCCTGGTTGTCTTTCCGCCTCGGCGGTCTGGCCGGTATCAAGGGTACCAAGCAGCTGGATCAGTCCCTGAAAGATCCGGAAGCTCTGACTGACCTGTGCGAAAAACTGGCAGCCCTTCACGAAAAAATCCGCAATCAGGGCCGGGAGTTCCTGGTTATTGGCGAGGATGAACAGCTCCCCGCCATGGTTGATGATCTGAAATCCTGTTGGCGTGATGCCGCTGACAGTGCCGGACCGGGCTGGAAAGTGGATCCCGTCAACTATACGACCCGGGAAGCCTGGCTAACGTCGACCCAGGTAAATTTCTGTTCCCGGGCGTACAGCACTGTTCCGGTCGATCATCCGGATGCGGCGGCCCTTACGGTGCTTGGTGGCTTTCTGCGCAACGGCTATCTGCACAGGGCGATCCGCGAGAAAGGCGGTGCCTACGGCGGCGGTGCCGGGCAGGACAGCGTGAACGGAACCTTCCGATTCTTCTCGTACCGGGATCCAAGACTGGAAGAAACCCTGGATGATTTCGACGCGGCTTTGGCCTGGTTGCAGGATAACGACCACGATTATCAGGAGCTGGAGGAATCCATACTCGGCGTGATCGGCCAGCTCGACAGGCCCCGTTCGCCGGCGGGGGCGGCCCGCCATGCCTTCCACAACAAACTGTTCGGAAGGACGCCGGAGCAGCGGGCCCGGTTCCGGGAGCGGGTGCTGTCGGTCACCCTGGATGATCTCAAACGTGTGGCCAGAACCTGGCTGGTTCCGGAAAAGGCCAGTACTGCTGTCGTGACCAGTCCGGAAAACCGGGCCAGGGCCGAGAAGCTGGGCCTGGCCATTCAGGAACTCTAGAGTCGGGAATGAAAAAAGGGGTCAGATGAAAATTTCATCTGACCCCTTTTTCTTGCCCCTGGCTCAGCGATTCCGCTTCAGCCCCGTGGTTACCATGATGCGTGTGGAAATTTCCTCCACCGAGTAGGCCGTGGTGTTCAGGTAGGGGATGCGCTCACGGCGGTACATCAGTTCGATTTCCTCGATTTCGTGCATGCATTGCTTGATGGACGAGTAGCGGGAGTTGGGGCGCCGTTCATTTCTTATGGTTGCAAGTCGCTCGGGATCAATGGTGAGCCCGAAAATCTTCTCCTTATGGGGCTTGAGGGCCGCCGGCATCTGCTGGTCTTCCAGATCTTCTTCCGTAATCGGGTAATTGGCTGCCTTGACCCCGTATTGCAGCGCCAGGTAAAGGCAGGTCGGGGTTTTACCGCTACGGGAGGCGCCCACCAGGATCAGGTCGGCTTCATCGTAATGCCTGGTGCGGGCGCCGTCGTCATTGTCGAGGGCAAAATTGACCGCCTTAATCCGCCGCTCGTACCTGCCTTCGTTATTGATCGAGTGGGATTTGCCGACGGTATAGGAAGAGGAGGACTGAAGCTCCTGCTCCAGAGGACTCAGGAAGGTCCCGAATATATCCACCATGAACCCTTCAGCGGTAGCGATGATATCCCGTATGTCACTGTTTACAATGGTGTCGAACACCAATGGGCGGGCGCCGTCGGTCTCGGCAGCCTTGTTGATGCGCTCGACCATCTCCCGGGCTTTTTCTTCGTCCGCGATATAGGGAACGGTCACCCGCTCGAACTCGATCTTTTCGAACTGGGCCAGAAGACTATGCCCCAGCGCTTCGGCGGTCAGGCCGGTGCCGTCAGAAATGAAAAAAGCAGTGCGTTTCATCGTGTATAGTCCGGTTCCGTGGTTCCTTTATTCCCTAGCTTGGTGGCCTAGGTAATTTCCGCAGGTTACAGTATCATACACGCCAAGTTCGAGACCCCGCAGTGGATATTGTCTGCTCGAGTGTCCCGTCTGGCTAATTCGTCAACCTACTGAGCCACTGAGGGTTTTGAGAGCTAGGCGCGGTGGCGAAGATTTGGTGGGTCCAAATCGAGACATTGCAACGCGGCTGTCAAAGCCCTCAGTGGCTCCCGACGGGCGACACGCCGAGGCCTCTGGCCGGTGTTGCCAGCTCTTGATGTAGAGCCACTACACCTGCGAACTGGCGCCTTGGCCAGAGACCTCGGCGTGTCGCAGTAGGTTGACAAATTAGCCAGACGGGACACTAGCCGCTTGATACCGCTGGCCCGGTTTTGCTCTTTGCTTCACAGACTCAAGGGAGACGTGCTTTGGAAGATTACATAATCTGGTTTGATCACCTGGGAATGTCCGATGTCGACCGGGTGGGCGGGAAGAACGCCTCACTCGGCGAAATGATCAGTAATCTCGCCAACGCCGGTGTTACCGTTCCTGGTGGTTTCGCTACAACTGCCCATGCCTACCGCGAATTTCTTGCCAAAGATGGTTTGAAGGAGCGGATCGATAACGCCCTGGATGCCCTGGACATCAATGATGTCAACGAACTGGCCCGGGTAGGTGCGCAGATTCGAGAGTGGATTATTGATACACCTTTTCCGGACGTTCTGGAGAAAGCGCTGAAAGAATCATTCGCCGCGCTTCAGGACGGCAATGAGCATATGGCCGTTGCAGTGCGCTCCTCTGCCACCGCCGAGGACCTGCCCGATGCCTCGTTTGCCGGCCAGCAGGAAACCTTCCTGAATGTGGTGGGCCTGGAGCAGGTGCGCACCTCGGTGAAGGAGGTGTTCGCCTCGCTGTTCAATGACCGGGCTATCTCTTACCGCGTGCATCACGGTTTCGATCACAAGATGGTTGCGCTCTCGGCTGGCATCCAGAAAATGGTCCGCAGTGAAACGGCCGCCAGTGGCGTAATGTTCACCCTGGATACCGAATCCGGCTTTCGGGACGTGGTGTTTGTAACCGCCTCTTACGGTCTGGGCGAGACCGTTGTTCAGGGCGCCGTGAACCCCGATGAGTTCTACGTGCACAAGCCCACCCTGGAAGCCAATCGGCCAGCGGTTCTGCGCCGCAACCTGGGCAGCAAAGCCATCAAGATGGTCTACCACAGCAAGCCCGGGGAAGGTGAGTTCGTTGAAACGGTGAAGGTGGAGCAGGAAGACCGCAACCGCTTCTGCATCACCGATGCCGAGGTGGAAGACCTGGCCCGTCAGGCCATGATTATCGAGAAGCACTACCAGCGCCCGATGGACATTGAGTGGGCGAAGGATGGTGATGACGGCAAGATCTATATTGTTCAGGCGCGCCCTGAGACGGTAAAAAGCCGTGCCTCTGCCAATGTGATGGAGCGTTACCTGCTGAAGGAAACCGGCAAGGTCCTGGTGGAAGGCCGGAGCATCGGCCACAAGATCGGCAGCGGCCCTGTCAAGATCATCACCAGCATCAAGGAAATGGACCGCGTTCAGGCCGGCGATGTGCTGGTAACCGACATGACCGACCCGGACTGGGAGCCGGTGATGAAGCGGGCTTCGGCCATCGTCACTGACCGCGGCGGTCGGACCTGCCACGCCGCCATTATTGCCCGCGAGCTGGGCATTCCGGCGGTGGTCGGTTGCGGCGATGCCACCGAGCTGCTGAAGGATGGCCAGGAAGTGACGGTATCCTGCGCCGAAGGCGACACTGGGCTGATTTACGAGGGCGCCCTGGACTTCGAACTGCGGGAGAATACCGTGGATTCGATGCCCAACATTCCGTTCAAGATCATGATGAACGTGGGCAACCCGGACCGCGCCTTTGATTTCCAGGCGTTACCCAATGAAGGGGTTGGCCTGGCCCGCCTTGAGTTCATCATCAACCGGATGATCGGCGTACATCCCAAGGCCCTGCTCAACTTCGACGGGCTGCCTCGTGATATCAAACAGACAGTCGAAAAGCGGTTTTCGGGCTATTCTTCGCCGGTCGATTTCTATGTAGATAAGCTAGTGGAAGGTATTTCCACGCTGGCCGCCGCTTTTGCGCCGAAAAAGGTCATCGTGCGGTTGTCGGATTTCAAGTCCAACGAGTACGCCAACCTGATTGGTGGCACCCTTTATGAGCCGGATGAGGAAAACCCGATGCTCGGCTTCAGGGGCGCTTCCCGCTACATTTCAGAAACCTTCCGGGACTGCTTCGAACTGGAATGCCGCGCCTTGAAAAAGGTGCGTAATGAAATGGGGCTGACCAACGTTGAAGTGATGGTTCCGTTTGTACGAACCGTTGGTGAGGCTGAGCAGGTGGTGAGCCTGCTGGCGGAAAACGGCCTGAAGCGTGGCGAAAATGGTCTTCGCGTCATTATGATGTGTGAGTTACCGGCCAACGCGATTCTGGCTGATCAGTTCCTGGAGCATTTTGACGGCTTCTCGATCGGCTCCAACGATCTGACCCAGCTTACACTGGGACTGGATCGTGACTCAGGCATCATTGCCCACCTGTTTGATGAGCGTAACGATGCCGTCAAGGCGCTGCTGTCGAATGCCATTCAGGCCTGCAAGAAGGCTGGCAAGTACATTGGCATTTGCGGGCAGGGACCATCGGATCATCCGGATCTGGCGAAGTGGTTGATGGATCAGGGCATTGATACGGTGTCACTGAATCCGGATTCGGTACTGGATACCTGGTTCTTCCTGGCCGACGAGAAAATCGACTGAGTTCATTTCCAGGATAAGGAGAGCAACAACGTGACGACGATTATTACCCCGGACCTTTGCGACGAATTTCCGGAAGTGCTGGTTGTAGAGCCGGGCTTCAATAACTATGGCGGCAACAAGGCCTTTGGCGGTGAGATTGTGACCGTGAAGTGCTTTGAGGATAACTCCGTGGTGAAAGAGCAGGTTGGCCAGCCCGGAAACGGTCGTGTGATGGTTGTGGATGGTGGTGCATCAAAGCGTCATGCGCTGTTGGGTGACATGCTGGCGGAAAAAGCGGCGAGCAATGGCTGGGCCGGTCTTATCATCTATGGTTGCGTGCGCGACGTGGATGAGATCGGCAAGACTGCGTTAGGTGTCCAGGCCCTTGGAACCCATCCCAGAAAAAGCGAGAAGCGTGGCCTTGGTGATCTGAATGTTCCGGTCACCTTTCACGGCGTTACCTTCCACCCCGGGCACTACGTCTACGCCGACAACAACGGCATCATCGTCTCGGAAAAGCCTCTGGTCTGAGGCTTTGTCGGGGGCAGACAAAAACGGCGGCCAATGGCCGCCGTTTTTCATTCAGCGAGTGACTTCGCTGATGTTGGTTCCGAGCAGGAACCCGTCACCCTCCGGTTCGCACCGTATGACTTCGCAGACCGTTTCCAGTGGCGGAAACTGATCGTTGCTGGGGTGGAGAATGGTCTGCAGCTCCTCGCCAACGGCCACTTCGCGGTCAACGTACAGCTGCATCCCTGCGGCGCTCAGATCTCGGCATATGCCGCTGAACTTGTTGCCCTGGCTATCAACGATCTCGATCCCGGAGTTCACCTGCATACGGTGAAAATCACGCTTTTCCGAATAGTCCTTCATGGCATCAGGCCCAGTTGTCGGTTTTTCTTGTCGGTTTGAGCATCGGAATAAGCAGTGCCAGTAACACACCGCCAAGAACCAGTCCGGCGCCCAACAGCATGAAATCGTATTCCTTGCTGGCTTCGAGGCGTTCGTTCTCCGCGGTGAGTACTTCCAGATCGTTGCGGAGTTTCTGGTTTTCTGCCAGCAGCTCTTTGTTCCGGCGCGCCAGGTTGATTGAATCGGAGGCAATGCTCTTGATGCGTTGCAGCTCTTCCTGAAGCTCCTGGGAACGATTGGAGAGGGTTGATTCGGAGTTCTCAAGCGCGTTCCGCTCCTGGGTCACTTCCGCAAGCTTTTCTTTTACCCGGGCCAGCTCGGCACGGGCCTCCTCCAGCTGGCGGTTTGCCGTCCTCAACTGGTCTGCGGCGATCGGTGTTTCGCTCAGATATTGGCTGGACACCCACCCCTCCGTGCCCTTGGGCGTGCGAACGAGGGTATAGCCGGAATCGGAGGTGTCCAGTACTTCCAGGGGCGTTCCGCTCGGCACGGCATTCTCGATAATCCGGAACTGGGTGCCCGCGCCTGACCTCACTGGAAGGTACAGCTGGTCGTCAACCCAGACCGTTTTGGCCTGAGCAACGGCGACTGACGAGACGACGAGTAAAACACTGATGGCGAGACGGAAAAGCGTCACTGGTTACGTTCCCTGAAATTCTTTGGATAAGGTCTGTGCATGATTAAGAGCGCAATTTTGTCAGAAATGCCCCACTGTGCAAGCGAGCCATCATTACAATAAACTCATGAGCAAGCACAGGCAAAGCTCATGGCAAAACCGCCTTGAACGGCTTTACGGTGACTTTCTCGTAAACCCCTGCCTCAATGTAGGGATCCGCATCTGCCCAGGCTTGCGCCGCTTCCAGAGAGTCGAATTCCGCGATGACCAGGCTGCCGGTAAAGCCGGCCTCTCCCGGCTCGGGGGTATCGAGTGCCGGATGGGGGCCGGCGACAAGCAATCGGCCCTCGTCTTTCAGTGCCTGCAGGCGTTCGATGTGAGCGGGGCGTGCCGACTGACGATAAGGCAGGCTGTTCTCAACATCTTCACTGATAATGGCGTAATACATTCAGCTCTCCGCAATAACCTTGCTAACTGGCAACTATTCAGCAGTCGTGTGCCGCCAGGATTGGCTGGTACACTGTCGTCATAAGGCATATCGCCCATTATCTGCTGATTCAGGATGTTTCGTGACTATACCGCAAGACCCGGGTTTGTGCATTGATCTGCACTGCCACAGTACCGCCTCCGACGGCGCGCTGTCGCCGTCAGCGCTTCTTGAGCGTGCCTCGGAGCGGGGCGTCAGCCATCTTGCACTCACAGATCATGACACCATTGCCGGACTGGCCGAAGCGGGCAGGGCAGCCCAGCAGCTGGGCATTGTGCTGGTTCCCGGGGTTGAGCTTTCCTGCCTGTGGAAAAGTCGCACCATCCATGTGGTGGGTCTGGATTTTGATCCGGGAGATACCGGATTCCTTGGCGCTCTGGAACATCAGAACGAGAACCGCTGGGCCCGGGCACGGATGATTGCCGATCGCCTGGACAGGCTTGGTGTTGACGGTCTGCTGGACAAGGCGACGGCAGCAGCTGGCGGCGACGTCCCCGGCCGTCCCCATTTTGCCGAGGTATTGGTTGGCGAGGGGGTGGTGCGTAATGCAGCGCAGGCCTTCAAGCGGTATCTGGGAAATGGCAAGGCCGGCGACGTAAAGGCCTATTGGCCGGAACTGCCGGAAGTGGTTCGCTGGATCAATGAGGCCGGGGGCATTGCTGTCCTTGCCCATCCCCGTAAATACCAGCTCACTGCGACCAAACTCAGGGAGCTGACGGCGGACTTCCGCCGGGCTGGCGGACAAGCGATCGAGGTGTCGACTTCCGGCCAGTCCAGCGGCGATCTGGGGTTTCTGGCAGAGCTCTGCCGGAAGGAGCAGCTGCTGGCGTCACAGGGCAGTGATTTCCACTTTCCCGGGGCACCCTGGTGTGAGCTTGGCCGTAACATGAAAATGCCAGACGGGCTTGAGCCGGTCTGGCATTCATTCAGACAATCTGTTGTGAGCCCTGCGCCGGTTTAGTCCGGCGCGTGGAACAGCAGATACAGGTCGGTTAGCGAATCGGGAATGGCATCGGCCATCTGCCGGGACAGCTTGTCGCTGTTGCGGACCTTCTGGAAATCCTCATCATCGAACAGCCCCGATAGTGTCAGCATGGGCACCATCAGATCAGCCGTTTCCTCTTCGCTGGCCGCCTCGAGCCATTCTTCTTCATGCTCCAGGAAGGTGTCCACGAATCCGGCACACCAGTTTTCCAGTGCGTTCATCGGGTCACCGTCTTCCGGTTCCGGCAGCTCCAATGCCTGGCCCATATCCAGGGCATGGGCCATGTCTCCGGCCAGCTGCACGGCGCAGCGTCTGAACACGTCAGGAATCCCGCCATCAGGTAGCTCGTTGGTACCTGTGGCGAGGCGGAAGATTTCTTCCGCTCCCAGTTCAGTCGGGCCGACGACGCTGGCGCAGACAACTCCGTGGAAGCCGAAGAAATCCAGGGCGTCATCGCCCCAGGGTTCGGCAAAGAGGATGTCTTCCAGCGCTTCTATGTCGGAGTTCGATAGCATCAGTTAGTTGCTCCCGGCCTTCTTGGCCTCTTCCGCAGCCTTTTGGCGCTTGCGGACTTCTCGTGGGTCATTGTAGGCACGTCCCGGGGTAACCGGAACATTGGGTGCCGGCGTTTCGGGAGTTTCATCCTTCTTCGGTGCGGCTGCGGGCTGGGACGCCGGCTTTTCCGATGCTTGCTCCTTTTCAGGGGATGCAGCGGCCTGGTCAGCCCCGGTGGTGTCCGTGGCCGCTGAGGGCGCTTTGGGCTTCGACGGCTGTTTGGCCGAGGTCGCTTCCTTTGCCGCGGGTGCCTCAGAGCTTGCAGCCGGCTTTGCCGACGTGGGCTCGGGTGTTTCTTCAGTTTTGGCAGGCTGCTCTGGTTCGGCTTCCGCCTTTTTTACGGACTCGGCTTTTGGCTCCCGAGCCGTGTCCGCGGCTTCGGATTTGGCCTTGGGCGTTGACGGTGCTTTATCAGCAGTATCAGCTGAGGCCGTGCTCTCGACCGCTGCTGGCTTTTGCTCAGCCGCGGACGGCTGATCGCTCTTCACTTCAGCCTTTTTCGGAGGCGCATCGCTCTTGCCGGGCTCGGCAGGCGCAGCGGATTTCTCGGCCGGCTGTTCGGCAGTTACTGTTTCAGGCTGCTCTGGCGCCTTGCTGTCAGCTGGAGCTTTACTGTCAGAAGGTGCCTTGCGGTCGGAAGGTGCCTTGCTGTCAGAAGGTGCTTCGGGTGCAGCCGTTTGACCGGTCACGCCCTGATCTTGCTGCGGCTCGGTTTTCTGAGCCGGTGCGGCGGCTTTGGTTTCCGTCTTTTCGGCAGGCTTTTCGCTCTCATTGCCTGGCTGTTGGGCCTTCACCTCGGGTTTGTCACTGTCACGACTCGCCTCAGGCTGGGTGTCCTTCTGATGCTTCTCGCTGCGGGCAGCCTTGCGATCAGCCGGTGTGGACGCCGGATTTTCTGTCGGTGAACCGTCGCGGTTGCGCTGACGGCGCGGCTTGCGGCGTTTTTCGTCCGAACCGGGCTTTTCGCCACCGCCGGGCTTGGCTGTGCTTTCCTGAGGAGCCTGTTCCTTCTGCTCCTTCTGGTCGCGGTTGTCCTTCTGGTCCCGCTGTGGTTTGTTGCGGCCACGGCCCTGATTGTCGCGACGGTTGTCCCGGCGGCTGTCAGTGCCTTTGGTGTCACCACCTTTGCCATCACCGCTCTTGGTGTCGGAGCCCTGGCGACTCTGGTTGCTCCGGGTCTGGTCGTCACCGCGGTTGCGGCCCCGGCCCCGGTTATCGTCACCCCGGCTCTGCTGGCCTCCCTGACGGCGATCATTGCCACTGCGGTTGCCACCGGTGCGCTGCTCGTCGCCGCGGGCTACGCGGGATTTGCGGCGATCCTGGCGACCCTGATTACGGCGATCTTCACGCTCGTTTCCGGTCTTGTTCCGGGGCTCGGCCTGCTGTTCCTCTTCGCCATTGAAGAAGGTCGCAATCTTTTTGCCAAGCCGACGGAACAGGCCTTCTTCCTGATCATTGGGCTCGGCCGCTTTCGGTGTCGGAGTCGGAGTCGGAGTCGGCGCTGGTGCACTGGGGCGAATCGCCTTTACCGCTGCCTGTTCCCGAACCGGTTTTTCCGCGGCCGGAGCTTCAAAGATTTCCTCTTCACGCTCGCTGTATTCCTGGGCCACCTGGTGGCTGGAAATGTGCTCGGGCGTGGTCTCGTCTTCACGCATCCGGATAATCTCGAAATGCGGTGTTTCCATATGCGGTACCGGAACCACCACCACACTCACTTCCTGGCGGGCTTCAATATCGGCCAGCTGCTTGCGCTTTTCGTTCAGCAGGAAGGTGGCAACCGAGACCGGAACAACGGCCCGAACCTCGCCGGTTTTGTCCTTCGACGACTCTTCGTAGATGAGTCGCATGATGCTCAGTGCCAGCGATTCTATTCCTCGGATGGTGCCCTGGCCTTCGCAGCGCGGGCAGACTTCGCTGCGGGTTTCGCCCAGAGAGGGGCGCAGACGCTGGCGGGACATCTCCAGCAGGCCAAAACGGGAGATCTTGCCGACCTGCACCCGGGCCCGGTCAATTTCCAGGGCTTCGCGCATCTTCTGCTCGACTTCGCGCTGGTGTTTGGCTGGCGTCATGTCGATAAAATCGATAACAATCAGGCCACCCATGTCACGAAGGCGGAGCTGGCGTGCAATTTCCTCTGCGGCTTCCAGGTTGGTCTGGAGCGCTGTTTCCTCGATATCCTGGCCCTTGGTGGCGCGAGAGGAGTTGATGTCGATGGAAACCAGTGCTTCGGTCGGGTCGATTACAATGGATCCGCCGGAAGGCAGTTTCACTTCGCGCTGGAAGGCGGTCTCGATCTGCCCTTCGATCTGGTAGCGGCTGAACAGGGGGATTTCGTCCTTGTACAGCTTGATCTTGTTCTCGAAGGTGGGCATGACGGCCCGGACAAAATTCAGTACGTCTTCATACACCCCATCGGCATCGATCAGAACCTCGCCAATATCCTGGCGAAGATAATCCCGCACCGCCCGGATGATAACGTTGCTTTCCTGATGGATCAGGAACGGGGCCTTGCGCTCACCGGCAGCCTGGGTGATGGCTTCCCAGAACTGGACAAGGTAATCCAGGTCCCACTGGAGCTCTTCGGTGGTACGGCCGATGCCTGCGGTGCGCACAATGATGCCCATGGATTTTGGCACCTGCACATCGTTCATGGCGTCTTTGAGCTGGGCCCGCTCGTCGCCTTCGATGCGGCGGGAAATGCCGCCGGCACGGGGATTGTTGGGCATGAGAACCAGATAACGGCCAGCCAGGGAGATGAAGGTTGTCAGGGCCGCGCCCTTGTTGCCCCGCTCTTCCTTGTCGACCTGGACAATGACTTCCTGGCCTTCAGAAACCACATCCTTGATATTGATTTTGCCTTCAATCTGGCCGGGAGACTTCTTGAAATACTCCTTGGAGATTTCCTTCAGCGGCAGAAATCCGTGGCGATCGGCGCCGAAATCAACGAATGCAGCCTCGAGGCTTGGCTCAACCCGGGTAATGCGACCCTTGTAAATGTTGGCTTTTTTCTGCTCACGGGAGCTGGATTCGATGTCGAGGTCGAACAGACGCTGGCCGTCAACCAGTGCTACGCGCAACTCTTCGGGGTGAGTTGCATTGATTAACATTCTTTTCATGGAAAGAAAGAGTTCCTGTCGTTTAATTTTGACAGAAAACCGGAGGGGGTCGCATCAGCGAAGCAGGATGTGCGTGCCGCGGGCCCTGTTACGTCAAGGGCAGGCCGGCGGCCAGACGGATCAGACCCCTTCGGGGAGTAATCCTGTTGGTCTGAGACCAACGCCGACGGCCCGGCTGCCAGTTGGCAGGGTAAGGTCGTGTAAGGTTCGTGTCTGTAGACGCATGTTATCCGTTTTCAGGTTCACTCAGGTGCCTGGGTCTCACGTCGTATTCGTAAGCTGGACGGCCCGGCCCTGCGTGGCAATGATTCTTCGCGATGTCGCCCGCGGTTTTCCGCGCGGTTTTTTCCTTCTCCCGGGTGCAGGTTTCAGTCTTTCGAAGATCTGTCCTGGTACTCCGGGAGCATTTCTCTCGCCGTCCCCGATAGTGATTGGGTGCACGGCGTTCAAACTCTCGAATAGTGTCGGTATACTTCTGCCGCTCCGGCTTCTGACTTGAGTTGGTCAGGCCGTAGACAAACGGCAGAGCACGCCGGAATATAACAGTATTCATGCGGCCGTTCAATCCTGCATTCATGCCATCACCAAAGGAATTCCATGCCCCGCAAGTCCGCGAGCAAAAAGCCAGCCAGAGCCAGGCCATCCCGGGTGGCGTCTTCGTCCGGGGGCAGGGCGCACGACCAGGCGGCCCCTCGCGGTGAAGTCCGTCAGGGGGTTCAGTGGGTAACTGTCGATGAGGACAACGAAGGCCAGAGAGTGGACAACTTTCTCCTGGCTCAGCTTCGTGGTGTGCCGAAAAGCATTATCTACCGGGTGGTCAGGAAGGGCGAGGTCCGGGTCAACAAGGGGCGGGTGAAGCCGGATACCCGGCTGAAGGCGGGAGATCAGGTTCGCATTCCACCGGTGACCCGCAAGGAGAAGCCCGTACAGGTCGAGCCCGGCTCCCGGGTCCAGGGGGTTATGGAAGCTGCCGTTGTTTTTGAGAATGACCAGATGCTGGTGGTGAACAAGCCGTCGGGTATCGCTGTTCACGGCGGCAGTGGGCTGAGTTTCGGGCTGATCGAGGTGTTGCGGTCGGCCAGGCCAGCCACAAAGTTTCTTGAGCTGGTGCACCGGCTGGATCGCGACACGTCGGGTCTGGTTATGGTTGCCAAAAAACGCTCGGCGCTGAGGTACCTGCAGGAAGAGTTGCGCCAGAAGCGGATACGCAAGCACTACCATGCACTGGTGGCCGGTGACTGGCCCGATGGCGTTAACCGCGTTGACGTTCCCCTGCTGCGTTATGAGATGCCCAACGGTGAGCGTCGGGTGAAGGTTGACGAGGCAGGGAAGGCGTCCCTAACCACCTTTCGCTGTCTTGGCCGTTACCAGGGCTATACCCTGGTCGAAGCGTCCCCGATAACCGGGCGAACGCACCAGATCCGGGTACACAGCGCCTGGGCGGGTCATCCCATTGCGGGAGACGACAAGTATATGGATGATGTCAGCCTGAAAGCGTTCAGGGCGATCGGAGGGCAGCGTCTCATGCTTCATGCCAGGGCGCTGGAGTTTACCCTGCCGGTGTCTGGAGAGGCCGTGTGCCTTGAGGCGCCTTACGACGATGCATTCAATGATGTGCTCAAAAAGCTTCGGGCACGCCTTAAAGGAACAGGTCAATGAACGTCAGAGTTGTCATTTTTGACTGGGACGGGACGCTGGTGGATTCGGTCGAACACATCGCCGACAGCCTGCACCAGGCAGCAACCGATCTGGGGTACCCAGCCCTGGAGCGTGAAGCCTATCGGGATATTATCGGTCTTGGCATGGTCGAAGCGCTGGAAAAGCTCTATCCGGGCATCAGTCACGCCGAGATGAATCGTATCCGTGAAGGCTATGCCGGTTACTTTTTCAGCAAGACCACCACGCCCCAGAATGTATTTGAGGGGATGGCTGACGTCGTAGCAGACCTTTGCGGTTCGGGCCGCCGTTGTTCCGTGGCTACAGGGAAGAGCCGTCGCGGGCTGGATTCTGCCCTTGTTTCCAGTGGGCTGGGTAGTCATTTCGAGATTACCCGCTGTGCTGATGAGACCCGATCAAAGCCGGATCCGGCCATGCTTGAGGAGATTCTGAACTTCTACCGCATTGACCCGGCCGAAGCGGTAATGATCGGGGATACCCGCTACGATCTCGAAATGGCGCAGCGCATCGGGATGCCCTCCATCGGTGTTGAATGGGGCGTCCACAAGCGGGATGTGTTGGGCGATTACTCGCCACATGCCATTGTCGATACCGTTCCCGGGCTGAGACGTGTGCTGGGGCTCTGATCGAGCCGGATGGGCCAACTTGAACGATGCTGCTGACAGGATGCATGAATGAGTGACTGGGAATCTGATAAGTCCCCGGAATGGGGAGATGAGCCGGCGAAACCTGAAAAGGAAGGCAAGCCGTTGTTCGGGCGCAAATCACCGAAGCTGCCGCCGGAATCGGGGCGTGACTGGAAGCTCATTGAAAAACTGGTGATGTCGCTTCAGGCGGAGCAACGACGCAGTCGCCGATGGGGAATCTTTTTCAAGTTCCTTACCTTTGGTTATCTGATTGCGCTGTTGTTCATGTTGAAATTTCCCCTGGGCGAATCTCTGGAGAGCGCGTCCGGCAAGCACACCGCACTGGTCGAGATTACCGGGCCAATTGCGGCGGATGAGCTGGCCAGTGCCGACAACATCGTCGGTTCGCTGCGAACTGCGTTTGAGGAGCCCAACTCGGTGGCGGTGATTCTTCGCATCAACAGTCCCGGCGGCAGCCCGGTTCAGTCAGGGTATGTCTACGATGAAATAAAGCGGCTGCGCGAGGAGTATCCGGAGAAAAAGGTCTATGCGGTGATTTCTGATATTGGCGCATCCGGAGCCTATTATATTGCCGCGGCTGCAGATGAAATTTACGCCAACCGCGCGAGCCTGGTTGGATCCATCGGTGTTGTTGCTGGTGGTTTCGGCTTTACCGAAGTAATGGACAAGATTGGTGTTGAGCGAAGGCTGTATACCGCTGGTGAGAATAAGGCCTTCCTTGATCCTTTCTCACCGGAGGAGCAAGAAGAAGTGAAGTTCTGGCAGGGGGTGCTGGAAAACACCCACAAGCAGTTCATTGAAGCCGTGAAGAAGGGCAGGGGTGATCGCCTGGCTGACGATGAGCGCCTGTTCAGTGGTCTGGTGTGGAGCGGCGAACAGGCTGTCGAGCTGGGTCTGGCTGACGGTCTGGGCAGCGCTTCCCATGTTGCCCGGCAGATTGTCGGGCAGGAAGAGATCGTGGATTACAGTCACCGGAAATCACCGTTCCAGAACATTGTTGATCAGCTCGGCGTTGCCTTCGGTGAAGGGTTCGCCGGTCAACTGGTTGAGTCCCGTCTGGAGCTTCGTTAGGCCTGGTTGGTGTCGGGCCGGTTTTCCAGCAGGGGATTCCGGCCCCAGCGCCGCAACATGTCGTTCAGGGCAATCAGCGGAAGCCCCACAAGGCTGTTGGGGTCCCGACCTTCCAGTGCGTCGAACAGAGTGATGCCCAGGCCTTCCATCTTGAAGCTGCCGGCGCAGTCATAAGGCTGCTCTCGCATCAGGTAGGCCTCGATTTCCTCGGCTGTCAGTTTACGAAACCGGACGTTGTAGGGCTCGCAGAGGCTTGCAAGTTTGCCGGAGTCGGAGTCCAGCAGGGCGAGGCCTGTCAGAAACAGAACCCGCTGGCCACTGCTCTGCCGCAACTGGCTCCTTGCGCGTTCATGGTTGCCGGGTTTGCTGAGCACCGAGCCATCCGGCAGGCAGGCCACCTGGTCTGAGCCGATGATCCAGTGGCCGGGGAACCGGTTTGCCAGGGCGCGTGCCTTGGCCTCAGCCAGGCGGATGGCGAGAGCTTCGGCGGATTCACCTTGCGCCGGTGTCTCGTCTATATCCGGGTTGGCGCAACTGAAAGGTAATCCGAGTCGCTCCAGGAGCAACTTCCGGTAAGGGGAAGATGATGCCAGGAGCAGGGGTTTCTGAGTCATGTTGGGTGTCCTTGGAGCGTCGATGCGGCTGAGCCAGTATGCGCCTATCGTAAAATACACCTATCCGGGCGGGAAGCTCTGGCTGAAAAGCAAGGAAGTCTTTGACAGCGGCGGGCTGCGCCCCTAAAATTGCGCGCCTATGTCAAATGCGTCAAACGCCGAATTGCCCAAATCTGTTGATCCATACCGGTTGGCGGAACAGAACAGCGCCCTGGAGGGAATTATTCCCCTCAGCGGGCTTGGCCGTTTCCGGAAAGCCGTTCTGGGGTTTGCAGAGGGCGCGGCGTGTCGTGTGAAGTTGTCGTTTTATATGGACAGTGAGCGGCGTCGTGTTGTTTCCGGCGAGATTGAGGCCCCGGTGGAGCTGGAGTGTCAGCGCTGCATGGGCGCCATGGGCACGACGCTGTCGTCCCGGTTCAGTCTGGGGCTGGTGACAAGCGACGAGCAGGCACAAAATCTTCCAAAAGAGCTTGAGCCCTTTCTGACCGAGGATTTCAGCGCAGATCTCTGGTCCATGGTCGAGGATGAATTGCTGCTGGTGCTGCCACCGTTCCCGCTTCACGACCGGAAGGACTGTCCGGCCCGGGAAGATCTGGAAGCTTACGAGCCTGAAGGCTCTGCGGCAGAGCCGGCCAGAAAGTCTGGCGAGAATCCGTTCAGTGTGCTGGCGGATCTCAAGAAAACAAAGCATTAACCGGGCGCGGGTATCCTTCGGGAAATCGGCGCACATCAATCGAACACACGTTACTTTTCAGGTAATAGAAAGTTTACGTTAACAGGTCAGGAGCATAATCATGGCTGTACAGCAAAACCGAAAGACCCGTTCCAAGCGTGGCATGCGCCGTTCACACGACGCTCTGAGCACTGCAGCTCTGAGCACCGACAGCACCACTGGTGAGGTTCATCGTCGTCACCACGTCTCTCCGGATGGCTTTTACCGCGGCAAGCAGGTAATCGAAGCGCGCGACGAGTAAGTCCGTAGCCGATATGCAGCGCTCCGAATCGGATGGCAGAACGGTGAATCCGGTCACCATCGCGATTGATGCCATGAGTGGCGACCGCGGTGCTGCTGTCGTGGTGGCTGCGTCGCTTCAGGCAGTGCGTGAAAACGAAGCCTTGAGCATCGTTCTGGTGGGAATCCGGAGCGAGCTTGAGGCTTTGTTGCGTGAAGGGCACGCCCGAATTCACATTGTTGAAGCGGCCGATGTCGTGCGGATGAACGAGCGCCCCTCTCATGCCCTGCGGCACAAGAAAAATTCGTCCATGGCCATAGCGCTGAGCCTCGTCCGTGACGGCGAAGCCCAGGGTTGTGTCAGCGCCGGAAACACCGGTGCGCTGATGGCTTTCGGGCGCAGTATTATCCGCATGTATCCGGGCATTGAGCGTCCTGCCATTGCCAAGTTGATTCCTTCGCTGCGAGGGCGTTGTCACGTCCTTGATCTGGGCGCCAATGTCGACTCAACCGCTGAAAACCTCTATCAATACGCCCTGATGGGTTCTCTGATGGCCTCGGCCATCTGCAGTCAGGCAGAACCCCGGGTCGCCTTGCTGAACGTTGGCGAGGAGGAGATCAAGGGGAACGAGCAGGTCCGGCTGGCCTCTCACATGCTGGCCCAGTGCGATACCATTAACTATATCGGTTATGTGGAAGGCAGTGATCTGTTCCGGGACGTGGCGGATGTGGTTGTCTGTGACGGCTTCGTGGGAAATATTGCCCTGAAAACCGGTGAGGGTGTTGCCGGTTTGCTGATCGAGCTGATGGAGCAGGCGTTCACCCGAAACCTCTATGGCAGGCTGGTTGGTCTGCTCGCACGGCCGATTATCGGTCGGCTTCTGCAATTGATGGATCCCTCCCGTCACAACGGTGCCAGTCTGCTCGGGCTCCAGGGTGTGGTGATCAAGAGCCACGGTAACGCCAACGAACGGGCCATGCTTTCGGCCATTCGGCAGGCGGTCAGGGAAGTCGAGCTGGAAGTACCCCGCCGCATCAATGAACGTCTCGACGACCTCATGCTCTGAGTGCCTGAGACTAAAGTCTGTCCCGCTCCGATCTCGCATTCGCGGATAATTGGCCTAACTTGTACTATTGGCTAATCTCACGTAACCCCTCAATGACGATAAGATCCCGCTTATGAAATCAGCCTTTATTTTTCCAGGACAAGGGTCGCAATCAGTGGGCATGCTTTCGGCTGCCGCTGAAGCCTGGCCCATTATCGACAGAACCTTCGCCGAAGCCTCCAATGTGCTTGGCTATGACCTCTGGGAGCTCTGCCAGAAGGGACCGGCCGAGGAGCTGAATAAAACCATGGTTACCCAGCCTGCGCTGATGACGGCCAGTGTTGCCCTGTGGCGGCAGTGGTTTGTGGCGGGTGGTGTCTCTCCGGACTTCCTTGCCGGTCACAGTCTGGGCGAGTACAGCGCGCTGGTTGCTGCCGAGAGCCTCGATTTTGTCGAGGCGGTAAAGCTCGTCCGCCTGCGCGGTGAGCTCATGCAGGATGCGGTGCCGGCAGGAGAGGGGAAAATGGCTGCCATCCTGGGGCTTGAGGACGACGATGTCGTTGCGGCCTGTGAAGATGCCGCGCAGGGTGATGTGGTTTCGGCGGTGAATTTCAATGCGCCCGGCCAGGTGGTGATTGCCGGCTCGGCAGCCGCAGTTGAACGCGCCATTGAAGCCTGCAAGGAGAAAGGCGCCCGAAAGGCCATGCCATTGCCTGTGAGTGTGCCTTCGCACTGTGCCCTGATGAAGGGCGCTGCCGAGGAGTTGGCAAAAGCGCTGGAAGACGTGCGTTTTAACGATGCTGTCATCCCGGTTATACAGAATGTTAACGCCGCAGCCGAGACAGAATCGGCTACACTGAAGGCCAACCTTCTCAAACAGCTGTATTCACCGGTGCTCTGGACGGATTCGGTCCGCACCCTGGTAAGTGATGGTGTGGACGTTGCAGTTGAGTGCGGCACTGGTAAGGTGCTGGCCGGGCTTGCCAAACGTATCGACCGGGCTTTGGCCGTTCACAGTATCGAAGACCCGGATTCGCTGGCGAAGGCGCTGGACGCATTCGGTCAGTCCTGAAACGAAAGGGAGTTATTCATGTCTCTGGAAGGTAAAACCGCACTGGTAACCGGTGCGACCCGCGGTATTGGCCAGGCGATTGCCCGTGCGCTGGCTGCGCAGGGTGCTGAAGTCGTCGGAACGGCCACCAGTGAGGCCGGTGCCGAGTCCATCACCAATGACCTCCAGTCGGCCGGTTACAAAGGCTATGGCATGGTCATGAACGTGGCAGATCCTGCCAGCATTGAAGCAGGTCTGAAGGAGCTGACGGAAAAATCCGGCGCACCTCTGATTCTGGTCAACAATGCCGGTATTACCCGTGATAACCTGCTGATGCGATTGAAGGACGAAGACTGGGCGTCGGTTCTGGAAACCAACCTGTCGAGCGTCTACCGCACCAGTAAGGCCGTGCTTCGCGGTATGGCCAAGGCGAAATGGGGCCGGATTATCAATATCAGTTCCGTGGTTGCCGGTATGGGCAATCCCGGGCAGGGCAACTACTGCGCCGCCAAGGCCGGAGTTGAAGGCTTTACCCGAAGCCTTGCCAAAGAAATGTCGAACCGGGGCATCACGTCAAACTGCGTGGCTCCGGGATTTATTGACACGGATATGACAAAAAAACTGGACGACAAGCAGCGCGAGGCTATGCTGGAAAACATACCCGCGGGTCGTCTGGGTGAGCCGGATGAAGTGGCAGCCGTCGTTGCCTTTCTGGCGTCCGATGCCGCCGGCTACGTGACGGGCGAGACCATTAACGTAAATGGCGGAATGTACATGGGATAGGGCTCCTTCAGGAGCCTGTGCGCAACCCCTTGTCGCACAACATGTTTATCAGAATCCCTGCTTGTTTGCAGGTAGGGTTTACACTAAACTGGCAGCACTTGAGTTGCTTGGTTGACACACAAAGTGAGGACATTATGAGTACAGTTGAAGAGCGCGTGAAGAAGATCGTTTGTGAACAGTTGGGCGTTAAAGAGTCCGAAGTTCAGAATTCGTCTTCTTTTGTAGAGGATCTTGGCGCTGACTCACTGGACACCGTTGAGCTGGTTATGGCCCTGGAAGAGGAATTTGAAACCGAGATTCCGGACGAGGAAGCTGAGAAGCTGGCAAGTGTTCAGGACGCGATCGACTACATCGTCGCGCACACCTGATACTCTGCATTTAAGTAAGCCAGGCAAAAAGCCGTCCTTGTGAAACACCGAGGCACGGCTTTTTTATTGCCTGAAAAAACGGTTTCAAGCTGCGTTCAGATTCATCCGGACAAGATCAGGTGCAAGGGGCTATGACTAAACGGCGAGTTGTCATTACGGGTATGGGCATGCTATCTCCAGTCGGTAATAGCGTGCAGTCGTCCTGGGAAGCTATTCAGGCCGGACGGAGCGGGATCGGTCTGATCGACCGCTTTGACACGTCGGCCTATAACACAAAGATTGGAGGGGCCATCCGGGATCTGGATATGGAACCCTACCTGTCTCCGAAGGATGCAAGGAAGCTCGACGCCTTTATTCACTATGGCCTGATTGCCGCCCAGCAGGCGGTGGACCACAGTGGCCTCGAGTCCTTTGACAGGCTTGACCGGGAGCGCGTCGGTATTGCGATTGGCTCTGGCATCGGTGGTCTCGAGTATATCGAAAAAAGCGTGCTTACTATGGACAAGTCCGGGCCTCGAAAGGTTTCGCCGTTTTTCGTGCCCGCCTCTGTCATCAACATGATCTCCGGTAATGCCGCTATCCGTTTCGGCTATCGCGGTCCGAACATTGCGATTGTGACCGCCTGCACCACAGGTACCCATAACATCGGCTACGCGGCCCGTACCATTGCCTATGGCGACGCCGAGGTAATGCTGGCTGGTGGATCGGAAATGGCGACGACGCGCACCGGTATGGCAGCGTTTTCTGCCGCCCGGGCGCTGTCTACCCGCAACGACGAGCCGGAAAAGGCCAGCCGCCCCTGGGATAAAGACCGGGACGGTTTTGTGCTCAGTGATGGAGCCGGTGTGGTGGTTCTTGAAGAGCTTGAACACGCGAAGCAGCGAGGTGCCACGATATACGGCGAAGTGGTCGGCTTCGGTATGAGCGATGACGCCCATCACATTACTGCACCGCCAGAAGACGGTGAGGGCGCGGCCCGATCCATGGCCAACGCAGTGCGTGACGCCGGCCTGAATCCGGACGAAATTGATTATATCAATGCCCACGGCACCTCCACCCTGGTCGGTGATGTCGCGGAGGTGGCTGCGGTTCGGCGGGTATTCGGCGGGCATGCCGAAAAGCTGGCAATGAGCAGCACCAAGTCCATGACCGGGCACCTGCTGGGCGCCGCCGGTGCCGTAGAGGCCATTTTCTCGGTATTGTCGATTCGTGATGGCGTGCTGCCGCCAACCATCAATCTGGACAATCCTGATGACGGATGTGATCTGGATCTTGTTGCCCACAAGAGCCGTCAGGCTGACGTGCGGGTGGCGCTGTCCAACTCGTTCGGATTCGGTGGTACCAATGGAACCCTGATTTTCCGTCGCTACGAAGGCTGACCCTGGTCGTGTTTCGTCTTTTCTGGGCCGATGAGGGCGGTCTGCCTGCCAATGATCGGGGGCTCGCCTACGGTGACGGGTTGTTCGAGACCATTCGGATGTCCGGACAACACGGCGTTCTGCTTTCCCGCCATCTGGAGCGTCTGGTGCGCGACGCCAGACGCCTCGGAATCGAGGTAACGCGAAAGGAGCTTGCCAACGTGTGCGTTGAGGCGGCGCAGCGATTCGCTGATCGTTTCAAGGCCGAGGGCTGGATTCTCAAGTTGACCCTGACCCGCGGTAGTGGTGGCCGGGGATACCGGCCAGATCCCGGTATGGAGCCAAATCTTCTGGTCTCGGCTTCGCCGTTGCCTCCGGCACCGGATCATGCCGGCGTTGCCGTTGATTTTTCCAGGGTGCCCCTTGCCGTTAATCCGTTACTTGCCGGAATCAAGTCCCTGAACCGGATCGAGCAGGTCCTCGCGGCTGCTGAGCTCGGACCTTCGCTGTTCGAAGTGATCATGGCTGATCGTGATGGTAATCTCGTGGAAGGCACCCGTACCAATCTTCTGCTTCGGCAGGCTGGGAACTGGGTAACGCCGCCGGCGTCGAGCCTGGCGGTTGCCGGCGTGCTCAGACAGTGGCTGTTGGAGCGTCTGAGGCAGAAGGGAGAGCCGGTAACAGAGCGTGCGGTCACCATGAGTGATGTGCTGGGCCCTGATTGCCAGGGGCTGTTTCTGCTGAACAGTGTGCTCGGTGTTGTTCCGGTTCGCACTATTGCCGGCCATGATTTGCCTGTCGACAACGGCTTTGCGACAATCTTCAACCCTCTCGAATTACTGGAATAAATCGCTTGCTCAAGAAGTTATTACTTGCGTGTGTTTGTGTTGCCGTCCTGGCCTCAGCCGGAACCGGTTTGTGGGTCTGGCATGGCCTGCAGGGTCTGGAGAGGCCTGTGGCTCTGGATGAACCGGTGCTGTTCAGTGTTCCTCAGGGGGCAACATTCACCGAGGTTGTTCGCAAACTGGAGTCCCAGGGGCTGGTCGGGCAAAGCTTTTGGCTCAGGCTCCATGGCCGCCTGAATCCGGAGCAGACCCGCATAAAGGCCGGTGACTACGAGTTTCTCGATGGCATGAGTCCGAAAGCCATGGTTGGCCTCATGGTCTCCGGAGCTATCAAGCACTGGTACGTGCAGTTTATCGAGGGCTGGACGTTCCAGGATATGCGCCAGGCGCTGGCACGCTCTGAGCGTTTGCAGCATGTAACCAGGCAGTGGACCAGTGCAGAGATCATGTCGGCTGTCGGAGCTGAGGGAGAGCATCCGGAAGGGCGATTTTTTCCCGATACATACGCATTCACAAGCAGCGAGACCGATCTGGATATTCTGAAGCGTGCTTTCAGCAAGATGGAGACAGTCCTTGCCGAAGAGTGGGCGGCCCGGGAGGAGGGCTTGCCTTATGATAATCCATACGAAGCGCTGATAATGGCGTCTATCGTGGAACGGGAGACGGGAGCGCCCGGTGAGCGCGATCAAGTTGCCGGCGTGTTTGTACGTCGCCTGCAAAAGGGCATGAGGCTGCAGACGGACCCAACGGTCATCTACGGTATGGGCGACAGCTATAAGGGCAGGATCGGCCGCAAAGATCTGCGTACCCACACGCCCTATAACACTTACCGGATTGATGGCCTCCCCCCCACACCCATCGCCTTGCCAGGACGCGATGCGATTCATGCAGCGTTGCACCCGGATGATGGGGAGGCGTTGTATTTTGTTGCCCGGGGCGATGGTTCCCATAAGTTCTCCCGTACTCTTGCCGAGCACCAGAAGGCGGTGAGGGAGTATCAGCTCAATCGCCGAGAAGACTACCGGTCTTCTCCGGCGCCGGAAAACCCGGCCTCAGGCGATGAGGTTGCAAAATGAGCCGTCGGGGACAGTTCATAACGTTTGAAGGCACCGAGGGGGTTGGCAAGTCGACCCAGCTTGCCAATGCCGCGAAAACCCTTGAAGCGCTGGGTGTGGAATTTATTGTGACCCGGGAACCCGGTGGCACACCCATGGCGGAAGCCATCCGGGAGCTGTTACTGGCTCCCAGGGAAGAATCCGTTAACGACACCACCGAACTTCTGCTGATGTTCGCGGCGAGAGCCCAGCATCTCAATAACCGCATCCTGCCGGCTCTGGATGAAGGCAAATGGGTGCTGTGTGACCGTTTCACGGACGCCACCTTTGCCTACCAGGGCGGAGGTCGGGGGGTGCCGACGGAGCGGATCGCACTTCTGGAAACTCTGGTTCAGGGTGATATCCGGCCTGATCACATTATTCTTCTCGATGCACCCGTTGAAACCGGAATGGCCAGGGCCCGGAACCGGGGTGAACTGGATCGGTTTGAACTGGAGGATCTGGAATTCTTTCAAAGAATCCGGGATGCCTACCTGGCGAGAGCTGTGGCGTTGCCGTCACGTTACCATGTGGTCAACGCGGCCCTTCCACTGGAGGAGGTATCGGAAAGTATTTCAGGGTTGTTGAAGGGGCTCTTCAGAATGGCCGGTTCCGCCTGAATTTCGTGGGGGATTTTCGGCTACTTTCCGCGGCATTCGTGCACTTTTTGTAATGATCTGCTTTAATTGAGGTACATTCGCAATTAAAAGCCGGCAGTTTTAATGCTCGATTCAAAACTTCTGAAACTTCCAATCGCCGCTCATCAGCACAAGCACGAGCATCACCAGATCGTGGTCGGGGTGAGGGGAGAAGCTGAATTGAGCGTCGATGGGACCGGGTCCCACCTCGATACATGGAAGGCCTGTTTCGTGCCGACTGAAGCGAGGCATGATTATTGTGGCGATGACAAAAATCATGTTCTGGTCATTAATCTTGACCCCATGGCACCGGCGATCAATACGCCGGCCCATGCCGATTACGAACGGATGATGCGGGTGTTTGAAAGGCCGCGCACGCTGCAGATGGATAGCCGCCTGCAGGGGCTGGTTCAGTTTGCGGCAGGGGAGTTCGATCGTGCCCCCGACAATATCACGCTGCAGCAGCACCTGGCTGCGAGTATTCTTTATTCCATGGCAGACCGGATCGCTGACGGTAAGGCCCAGACCTCAAACCGTTACAGTATCAGCCCGGAGGCCGTCCGGCGTTATATTCTCAGCAACCTGCACCGTAAAATCACCGTTGAAGACATGGCCGGCGAGGCCTGCCTGAGCGTCAGCCGGTTCCACGAAGTGTTCCGCGAGGTTACCGGAACGACCCCCCATCAGTTTCTCTTGAAAACCCGTCTCGATCAGGCTACCCAATTACTGGCGTCTACCGCTCTTTCGGTATCCGAAATCAGCTATCGAACCGGTTTCTCGTCCCAGAGCGCAATGACCAACGCGTTGCGCAAATATAAGGGCACCACACCTTCCAGGCTGCAGTTACGGGCGGCAGTGGCCTGAAATGGTCCGTGATCCGGGCAGTACCGTAGGATTCTGTAAAAGAATCGTAGGATTTCGTAAGCCTGGGGTCCGTAGTAATACTAACTTATAGCGGCTGGAGGCCCGTCTAGCGCAAGTGCTCAAGGTCACTGTCGCAATCGTTGAATGGTCAACTATATTCAATGGGTGCCTGCACAGCGCAGTGCCTTGCTCCAATCAGGATGGAATTCGGGTAAACAAGAAGAACGGCATAGCATGCTGGCATCAGGCCGGCTCTGTGCTTCGCGAGCGGATCGAATCCGACTCATTAAACCGGAGGAGCCTTATGGCTATTGGTGTTTGGATCAGTCTATTTGCATATTTTGCGCTCATGATTGCCATCGGCATCTTTGCAATGCGCAGATCTACTTCGTCGTCTGAAGATTATATGCTGGGCGGGCGAGCTCTCAGTCCAAAAGTGGCGGCCCTCTCGGCGGGTGCCTCGGACATGAGTGGATGGTTGCTTCTCGGCCTTCCCGGGGCGTTGTACGTGTCTGGCCTGGCGTCTGCGTGGATCGGCATCGGTCTGTTTGTGGGTGCCTTTTTTAACTGGGTGTTGGTTGCACCCCGGTTGCGGGAGCAAACGGTGCATTATGGCAACGCCATTACCATCCCGTCCTTTCTGGCCAACCGGTTCCCGACCCAGTCCTTGTCGCTGAGAACCGTCTCGGCGATCGTTATTGTTATCTTCTTCGCAGTCTATACGGCGTCCGGCCTGGTTGCTGGCGGTAAGCTGTTTGAAAGTGCCTTTGCCGGCATCTTCAACTTCGGCGGCCTGAGCGACTACGCGGTTGGTATTGTCATCACTCTGGGCGTGGTGCTGGCCTACACGGTTGTGGGTGGCTTCCTGGCGGTGAGCATGACTGACTTCGTGCAGGGCTGCATCATGATGCTGGCGCTCGTGATCATGCCGGCGGTTGTTCTGTTCGGTGAAGGTGGCGGTGGCTTTGACCAGGCATCTCAGACCCTCAACGAGGTCGACCCGACATTGCTGTCCTGGACTGAGGGGCTTACCTTCATCGGCTGGCTGTCTGCCGTTACCTGGGGGCTGGGCTATTTCGGCCAGCCGCACATCATTGTTCGCTTCATGGCGATCCGTACCCTGAAAGATGTTCCGATTGCCCGTAACATCGGTATGAGCTGGATGGGGATCTCACTGATTGGCGCCATCTCTCTGGGCGTTTTCGGCCGCGCATACGCGGTTCGCAACGGCATGAATGTTGAGGATCCGGAAACCATCTTCATCATTCTCTCCGAACTGCTGTTCCACCCGCTGATCACCGGGTTCCTCTATGCGGCGCTTCTGGCTGCCGTAATGAGCACCATCTCCAGTCAGCTTCTGGTATCGTCGTCTTCATTGACCGAGGACTTCTATCGCCTGTTCCTGCGCAAGGAAGCAACGGACAAGGAGTGTGTGGGTGTAGGTCGTATCTGTGTCGTGCTGGTGGGCCTGGTTGCTGCCGTTATCGCCTCCGACCCGAACTCTCAGGTTCTGGCCCTGGTCAGTAATGCCTGGGCAGGCTTTGGCGCGGCGTTCGGTCCCCTGATTATCCTGTCGCTGATGTGGCCCCGGACAAACGGTGCTGGCGCCATTGCCGGCATGGTCGTCGGTGCGGCCACGGTCATCATCTGGATTTCTCTGGGATGGAATGGTGAGTTCATGGGTGGTCCTGGCGTGTATGAGATCATTCCTGGCTTCATCCTGTCCTGGGTTGCCATCATGGCGGTGAGCCTGGCTACTGCCGATGCAGGTGAATATCAACACATCACCCGTTAAAGGCAGTGGCGCATAGCGCCAGAAGGAAAAACAGGGCCCCAGGCGGAGTCCTGTGACTGCAAACAAACCCTCGCTTTGGCGGGGGTTTGTTGTATTGGTCCGATCAAAACCTGCGCGGAGCCGGTTACGGCTTATACCTAAGTCTAGGTGAACTGGTAGATCCCCATGTAAGCCGCTACTTTAGTAAGGTCACCTCTCAGTTACCTATGATAATAATGATGAAAGGATAAAGGATTATGACCAAGAACCGAGTTCTGAGATCCACCGTGGGCATTCTGGCCGCCGCTGTTTTCTCCGTGTCGTCCGGGGTACAGGCGGAGGGGAATTATGTGATGGGCACCGCGACAACCGGGGGCACCTATTACCCGGTGGGCGTTGCCATTTCAACTCTGATCAAAGTCAAGCTGGAGCCCAAGACCAATATCTCTGTTTCTGCCATCAGTTCCGCCGGTTCCGGAGAGAATCTCAAGCTGATGGACGAGGATCAGATTCAGTTCGGTATTCTCCAGGGGCTTTATGGTGCTTACGCCTGGAACGCAACCGGCCCGGTTCCCAAGGCCTACAAGAACCTTCGTTCGGTCTCCATGTTGTGGCAGAACGTTGAACACTTCGTAGTGTCCAAAGAGTTTGCGGAAACCGGCACCATTGCCGACATGACTAACCTTTATGGCGAGAGCTTCTCCATCGGCGCCCGGAATTCCGGTACCGAGGGGTCCGGCCGGTTTATCCTGGGTCAGCTGGGGATCGATCTGGACAAGATTGATCTGGCCTACCTGGGCTATGGTCCCAGTGCAGACGCGCTCCAGAACGGCAACATCGAAGGCATGAACATACCGGCCGGCGTTCCGGCGTCTGCCGTAACCCGCGCCTATGCCAATATGGGCGACGAGATTACCACGCTGGATTTCACCGCTGACCAGCTGGCTCAGGTGAACAGTGAATTCGAACTTTGGACGCCGTACACCATCCCGGCCGGCACCTATCCCAACCAGGAAAAGGCAATTGAAACCATTGCCCAGCCCAATATCCTGGCCGTGCGAGCAGATGTGTCTGAAGAGGATGTTTACCAGATCACCAAAACCATCTATGCCAACCTGCCGTTTCTGAACAACATCCACCCGGCCACCAAGGCAATGGCACTGGAAAAAGCCATTGCCGGATTGCCCATGCCGTTGCATCCGGGGGCGGTCCGGTTCTATCAGGAGCAGGGGCTGACCATTCCTGACCGCCTGATTGCCAAGTAACCGTGGCTGAGCGGGAAACCGGCGGACCTCCGGTGGAGGTTCGCGACGAAAGTGTCAGCGCCGCCGCTGAGCGTCTGAATCACCGGCTGATCGGGCCGGTGATTTTCTGGCTCGCCATTGGTGCAGCGTTGATTCACCTTTACTTCAATACCCTGTCCACGCTCTCGACCCTGTGGACATCGGCATTGCATTTTGGTCTGTTTGGCCTGATCTGCACCCTGACCACACCCATGCTCAAGGCCCGCTCGCCAGCCGGCCAACGTATGGTGCTGGGTGTGGACGTGATGTTTGGTCTGGCTGCCGTGGCCTGTGCCTTCTACCTGATCCTTTTCGAAGATGACCTTTACCAGCGGGGGGTGAATTTCAATACCGCCGACTGGATTGTTTCTATCACTGCCGTGGTCCTGATTCTCGAGTTTGCCCGACGGACCGTGGGGTGGTTTATCCCGCTCCTGTGTATGGTTGCCCTTTCTTACGTTGCCTGGTGGGGGCAGTACGTTGATGGCATTTTCAACTTTCCCGGGCTGTCGTGGGAGACGGTGTTGTTCCGGTCGTACATCGGAGGACAGGGAATGCTGGGCTCGATTGCCACGATCTCCTGGACTTACGTGTTCATGTTCATTCTGTTCGGCGCCTTCCTGGTCAAATCCGGTGCCGGCGATTTCATTATTGAACTGGCCCGCTGTGCTGCCGGTCGCTTTATTGGTGGCCCTGGCTTTGTCGCTGTTTTCTCGTCCGGTTTGATGGGGTCGGTGTCCGGCTCCAGTGTGGCCAATACCGTGTCAACCGGTGTCATTACCATCCCGTTGATGCGCAAGGCGGGCTTTCCGGCCCGGTTTGCCGCCGGTGTCGAGGCGGCCGCCTCCACCGGAGGACAGCTCATGCCGCCGGTGATGGGCGCCGGGGCGTTTATCATGGCTTCCTACACTCAGGTGTCTTATCTCACCATTATCGGTGTGGCGGCGTTGCCGGCGTTACTCTACTTCCTCTCGGTGGCCATGTTCGTGCGGATTGAGGCCAAGCGCAGCCATGCGGTCAAACTGGAAAACGAGGAGGCGCCATCCCTGAAAGAGGTCATGAAAGACGGCTGGCACTTCCTGCTGCCTCTGGTGGTATTGATCGCAGCGCTGATTTACGGGTTTACGCCCACTTACGCCGCCGGCATTGCCATTCTGTCAGTGATCATCGCTTCCCGTCTGTCCCGGCACCCCATGGGCCTCCGTGACATTCTCGATGCTCTGGCCATGGGCGCCCGAAACATTACAACCACTGCGATTCTGCTGATCACCGTTGGCCTGATCGTCATGGTTGTCTCCACCACCGGCATCGGGAACACCTTCTCACTGATGATTACCGACTGGGCCGGTGGCAGCCTGATTATCACCATTCTGCTGGTGGCCCTGGCCTCGTTGATTCTGGGTATGGGGTTGCCGGTAACAGCGGCGTATATCGTATTGGCAACTTTGTCTGCGCCCGCAATATACAATCTCATTGCCCAGGGCCAATTACTGGAACTGCTGGTGAACGGCAATCTTCCGGAGCAGGCGAAAGCCATCTTCATGCTGGCGGCACCGGACAAGGTGGCCCTGTTGAATGGCCCCATGGACCTCGGCACAGCCCAGCAGCTCCTGGCAGTGGTACCGGACACCTTCAGCACCCAGCTGTTGGAGCAGGCGCTGTCTCCGGCAACCCTGTCGATGGTGTTGGTGGCCGCCCACATGATTATTTTCTGGTTGTCCCAGGATTCCAATGTCACTCCACCAGTCTGCCTGACCGCCTTTGCCGCCGCGGCAATTGCCGGTACTCCGCAGATGCGTACCGGCTTTACCGCGTGGAAACTCGCCAAAGGGCTCTATATCGTGCCGCTGTTATTTGCCTATTCGCCGTTGATTACCGGGGACTTCCTGGAAATGCTCCGGGTGTTCTGTTTTGCCCTGTTCGGCATCTACGCGATTATCGCCGGGCTTGAGGGCTATCTGGAGCACAAGCTGCACCCCGTTGTCCGCCTGTTAATGTTCCCGATTGGAGCGCTCATGCTCTGGCCCCACGGCCAGATTCTGCTGGACGGCGCCGGTGTGCTGATCTTCGTGGCAGTTCTGGTCTGGAGCAGCCGCCGCGGCCGCTCGACCCCTGTGACGGTCTCAGGCTGGCAGGGCTGAGCGGATGACCGTAATTGACGTTCTGGCGTTGCTTACGCTCGGAGGACTGGCCGGATTTATCAACGTATTGTCGGCGGGGGGCTCCATGCTGACCCTGCCGCTGCTCATGTTTCTGGGATTGCCACCGCTGGTCGCAAACGGCACCAACCGGGTCGCCATTACCCTCCAGAGCGTGATGGCCGTGGGTTCGTTTCACCGGATGGGCCATGGCAATCTCGTCGTCAGCCTGCATCTGGCCGTGCCGGCGGTTCTGGGCTCGCTGCTGGGTGCCTGGGTGGCCACCTGGGTGGCGGCCGCCGTTTTCGAGTTTGTGCTCGTGCTTGCCATGATTGGCGCTTCCGTGTTCATGCTGCTGCCGCAGCCAATGCTGGATACCCGGCCGCTGACGCCAGACCGGCTTGGCCCGGTTATCTACCTGGCCATGTTCCTGATTGGCGTCTACGGTGGCTTTATCCAGGTTGGTGTCGGAGCCCTGTTCCTGGTGGTCCTCTACCGAATGCTGCGGATTGATCTGCGCCAAGTGAACGTATTCAAGGTTGCTATTGTTTTACTGTATACCTTGCCGGCCCTGCTGGTATTTGCCATCAGCGACCAGGTGCGCTGGGGCATGGGCCTGACTCTGGCCCTCGGCAACATCAGCGGTGCGTTCATCGCGGTTCGGGTCAACGTGAGCGAGAAAGGCGCCCAGTGGGTCAAGTGGATAACCCTGGTGATGGTGGCGGCCATTCTGGTTCGGCTCGTTGTTTATTAATTCTCAACCGTGAGGTGTCAGCCATGAAAGCGATGGTCATTGAAACGTTTGGCGGTCCGGAAGTCTTCGTGGAGCGGGAAGTCCCGACGCCGGAGCCTTCGGCCGGTCAGGTCCGGATCCGGGTCCATGCCTCCAGCGTGAACCCGATCGAAACCAAAATCCGCTCCGGTCTGGTGAAAACCGGACCCGCAATGCCGGCAATACTGAACGGCGATGTCGCCGGTGTAGTGGACCAGGTGGGGCCGGGTGTCACGTCTCTGGCGGTTGGCGATGAAGTGTTCGGTTGTGCCGGTGGGGTGGCTGGCTGGCCGGGTGCCCTGGCGGATTATATGATCGCTGATGTCCGGTTGCTGGCCAGGCGAACCCCGACGATGGCATTGCCTCTCGTGGAGTGCGCGGCGTTGCCACTGGTATTCCTGACAGCCTGGACGGCGCTGGTCGATCGTGCCGGCATTGAGGCCGGCGAGCATGTACTGATCCATGCCGGGGCCGGGGGTGTCGGCCATGTGGCGATCCAGATCGCGAAGGCGATGGGCGCGAGGGTCGCAACAACGGTATCCAGCGAAGACAAGGCAGCGTTGGCCCGGGATCTTGGCGCTGATGACATCGTTTTCTACCGGCAGGAATCCGTGGCGGAATACTGTCAGCGGCTGACCGGGGGCAGGGGGTTCAGTCTGGTGTTCGATACGGTAGGTCGGGAGAACGTGGACCGCTCCATTGAAGCTACAGCAATCTCCGGGCGCCTGTGTTCCATCAATACCCGGTCAACCCACGATCTGACCCAGATGCACGCAAAGGGGCTCAGCCTGCACGTGATCTTTCGTTCCATCCCGTTGCTTCACGGAATCGGCATGGATGATCAGCCGAGAATGATGGCGGCGTTGAGTGACATGCTGGAGCAGGGCAAAGTTCGACCGCTGCTGGATGACCATCGATATCGGTTCAGCCGGATTGGTGACGCTCATCGCCGCATTGAGGCCGGTCTGGCCGTCGGCAAGATTCTGCTGGAGCGATAGCGGCATCTCTGGTTCTGCCAATAAAAAACGCCAGCCCGAGGGCTGGCGTTTTTATGGGACCAAACCTCAAAGGTCAGAGTTTAAGCGACGTTCGCTTCAGAAGCCTTCTTGGTGTAGTTCTCCATCTGGTCGAAGTTGAGATACTTGTAGATCTCTTTCGACATGCTGTTCAGGTCCTTGGCGTACTCCATGTATTCCTCGGCGGAGGGGAGTTTGCCCAGTACCGCGCCAACCGCTGCCAGTTCCGCGGAGGTCAGGTACACGTTGGCACCATCGCCCAGACGGTTCGGGAAGTTACGGGTGGAGGTGGACAGCACGGTGCTCTTGGCCGCCACACGGGCCTGGTTACCCATGCACAGGGAGCAGCCCGGCATCTCGGTGCGAACACCGGCGGTGCCGTAGATGTTGAAGTAACCTTCTTCCATCAGCTGAGCCTGGTCCATCTTGGTGGGCGGGGACATCCACAGACGGGTCTTCAGGGGCTCCTTGTTCTGTGCCAGCAGCTTACCGGCAGCACGGAAGTGACCGATGTTGGTCATACAGGAACCGATGAACACTTCGTCTACCTTGTCGCCGGCCACTTCGGACAGGGTGCGGGCGTCGTCCGGGTCGTTCGGGCAGCACACGATCGGCTCCTTGATTTCGGCCAGGTCGATTTCCACCACGTGGGCGTACTCAGCGTCCTTGTCGGCGCGCATCAGCTTCGGATCGGCCAGCCACTCTTCCATCTGCTGGGCACGACGCTCCAGGGTGCGAGGATCGCCGTAACCTTCGGCAATCATCCAGCGCAGCATGGTGATGTTGGAGCGCAGGTACTCGGCCACGGACTCTTCGGACAGGTTGATGGTGCAACCAGCTGCGGAGCGTTCGGCAGAGGCATCGGAGAGTTCGAACGCCTGCTCAACGGTCAGGTGCTCAAGGCCTTCGATTTCCAGGATACGACCGGAGAACTCGTTGATCTTGCCCTTCTTCTCAACGGTCAGCAGGCCCTGCTTGATGCCGTACAGCGGGATGGCGTGTACCAGGTCACGCAGCGTTATGCCCGGCTGCATTTCGCCCTTGAAGCGAACCAGAACGGATTCCGGCATATCCAGCGGCATAACGCCGGTGGCTGCTGCGAAGGCGACCAGACCAGAACCGGCCGGGAACGAAATGCCCATCGGGAAGCGCGTGTGGGAATCACCGCCGGTGCCGACAGTGTCTGGCAGCAGCATGCGGTTCAGCCAGGAGTGGATGATGCCGTCACCCGGACGCAGGGCGACACCGCCACGGGTCTGGATGAAGTCCGGCATGGTGTGCTGCATTTCCACGTCTACCGGCTTCGGATAGGCGGCAGTGTGACAGAAAGACTGCATCACCAGATCGGCCTGGAAGCCCAGACACGCCAGGTCTTTCAGCTCGTCCCGGGTCATCGGGCCAGTGGTGTCCTGGGAGCCAACGGTGGTCATGTGCGGCTCGCAGTAGGTGTTCGGGCGAACGCCTTTGCCTTCTTCCAGGCCGCAGGCCTTGCCGACCATCTTCTGGCCGAGGGTAAAGCCCTTGGTGCCGGCTTCCGGATCTTTCGGCAGACGGAAGATGTCTGTCGGACCCATGCCCAGCGCTGCACGTGCCTTGGCGGTCAGGCCGCGGCCGATGATCAGCGGAATACGGCCGCCCGCCTGAACTTCGTCCAGGATTACGTCAGACTTGAAGTTGAACTCGGAGATGGTCTCACCGGCTTCGTTCAGGATCTTGCCGTCGTACGGGCGGATCTCGATCACGTCGCCCATGTTCATGTCGTCGACCGGTGCTTCGAAAACCAGAGCGCCGGCATCTTCCATGGTGTTGAAAAAGATGGGGGCGACCTTGTTACCGATACAGACACCACCGGCACGCTTGTTCGGCACGCCCGGAATGTCTTCACCAAAGAACCACAGAACGGAGTTGGTGGCAGACTTACGGGAAGAGCCGGTACCAACAACATCACCAACGAAGGCGACGGGCAGGCCCTTGGACTTGATTTCGTCGATCTGGCTCATCGGGCCGGTAACGCCGGGCTCTTCCGGCTTCAGGCCGTCGCGTTCCATTTTATAGGCAGCGCGGGCATGCAGCGGGATGTCCGGGCGGGACCAGGCATCCGGGGCCGGGGACAGGTCGTCGGTGTTGGTTTCGCCAGTGACCTTGAACACCACCATCTTGGTGCTCTCGGGTACCTTCTTCTTGTTGGTGAACCACTCGGCATTCGCCCAGGACTCAACAACAGACTTGGCGACGGCGTTGCCGGCGTCCATCTTTTCCTTCACATCGTTGAAGGCGTCGAACATCAGCAGGGTGCGCTTGAGCTGCTCGCCGGCCAGTTCAGCCAGTTCGGAGTCATCCAGAAGATCAACCAGGGTCGCGATGTTATAGCCACCCTGCATCATGCCCAGCAGCTGAACCGCTTTGGGCTTGTCCAGCAGGGGAGAAGATGCTTCGCCTTTAACAATGGCGGTCAGGAAAGCGGCCTTCACATAGGCGGCTTCATCGACGCCCGGCGGTACGCGGTTTTCCAGGAGATACACCAGAGTATCTTCCTCACCGGCCGGCGGGTTTTTCAGCAGATCGACCAGAGCAGCGGTCTGCTCGGCGTTCAGGGGCTTGGGAGGAATACCCAGGGCTTCACGTTCAGCAACGTGTTCACGATAGGCTTCTAACACGATATGGACCCTCATCAGTTGGAATGTCCCGCGCCGTTGGCTTCATGCCTTGGCGGGAGGTTTTTGGCGGAAAGGCCGCAGGAGCCTCTGAATAATGCCTCAAATCACCGATGGGGTTTCAGGATTTATTCAGAGACTCCTTGATCTGGCGCTGCATTCTATAGGAAACCCCTTATAAAGTTAAGTTGGACAGAGGTCGGAGGAATCTGCTAAGTGCGCTATAATCGCCGGCCGCAAATCAACCAATATACTGAACCATGAACGACGCCCTGCAAGAGATTCACGACTTCCTGCCGTGCCGGACCCCGCAGCAATGGATCGACAATGCCCTGGAAAACCAGGATCTGATGCTGATCGATCACGCTCATTGCGAGAAAAAGGCTGCATCCACTGCACTCAGCCTGATGTATCGCTATGTCGACAACACCGATCTGCTGAACAAGATGTCCCGTCTCGCCCGCGAAGAGCTCCGGCATTTCGAGCAGGTGCTGGCGATTATGACCAAGCGGGGCGTGGACTACTGCCACCTGACCCCGGCTCGCTATGCCGCCGGTTTGAGGCAGGAAGTCCGCTCGGACGATCCCGGGCGTCTGGTGGATGTGCTGATTGTGGGCGCCATTATTGAAGCGCGCTCCTGCGAACGGTTTGCCGCTTTGGCGCCGTTCCTGGATGACAACCTGGGGGAGTTCTACACCAGCCTGCTGAAATCTGAAGCCCGGCATTATCGGGATTATCTGGCGCTGGCTGAGCAGGCCGCCGGTGGTTCTGTCGAGGCTCGCACTTCAGAATTCCTGGCACTCGAGAAAGCATTGATCGAGAAGCCGGATACCGAGTTCCGGTTTCACAGTGGGCCGGTGGGCTAGGGCTGGCCCGCCAGGTTGGGGTCCTTCTTGCCGCTCCGATGATGATGCTGGTGGCCCTGTCGTTCGGCGCGGGCGAGCCAGGCCTCGCGTTGATCCGCGCTGGCGTTCTTGACCGAGTCAACCACCAGTGAATGCACCGGCCGTGGCAAAAGGGCCTTATCGCACCATCTGTAGCGCTTTCTTGGCTCGTTGGCGGCCAGTAAGCTCGCCGGCATCCGATAGACCCTCGAAATCGCCCCGAAGTACTTTCAACGCAATTCGCTCCTCATTGATCTCTTTCATTGTGCGAACCCCTTGACGCCGAAAAACAGCAACTGGAGGACACCAGCCCTGCAATGCGTGCTGTAACAGAAACCCGGACACCGCAAAGGGGAGGAACAGCCACCGCTTCGACACTAGAGCACCCAGGGCAACACTCGCAATGCCTATGGTAGAGGCATTTGCTTCGAGTGTACGTTCAATATCCCACTCCTGGTCCAATTCTATGAGGCGCTCGTCAATTTCGTGAGGATGTTCTGTAAAGTAAATGACGTTTGCCTCTGTTCTGGCACGGATTCGCTCGTTGACAGCGTCAGACGTGTTGCGTTCGACTCGTGAGGTAGTTGACGGTAGTGGCATTTGTCTCTCCTTGATTTCCCGTTTCCCGTTGGACAAGCATCGCAATCGCCTTGCAATCACGGCGTTGCAATCTTCGGGCCGGGTTCGATGGCGGAATCTTGCCAGTCTGTAGCAACGTCTTTCGGCAAAATTTACCCTGCGCGAGTAAAAGTTGCCGGTTTGCCAGGCTTATTGGTGAACGCAAAGAAGGGGAGGCCAGGGATAGCTAACCGCCAAAAGGAGGTAGCGAATGAAGCAAACGGAATCTATCCGGGCCGAAATGTTGCGTTACCTCCCATGGCAAGTTGACAAGCTTCAGGAGGAACAATGTCCGTTAATTTACTAGATGGCCGCTCCCTGTTAATGACCAGTACTCTTATGACGGGATTGGTCCGGCGGCAGGAGCAGGGATTGCTTGGATCGGCACAGACAGCGTGGCCATTATAGTGCTGTATGGGCTTGGTGTTTCGTTGGTGCTCGCGTAGGGTCCCCGGCGAGACCTTTTTCCAGATAGTGCACACTGAAGTTCTCCCCGCGATCCGACCAGACCGCTCGGCTGACAAAACCACAACGCCGGGCCAGGGCCTGAAACCCGTCAATCGAGTACTTGTAGGAATTCTCGGTGTGCAGACTCTCGCCCTCCTGGAACCGGAAGCTCTCACCTGCAACCGTTATGACCTGAGCCATGGTGCTGACCAGATGCATTTCCACGCGGTGGTGTTCGCTGTTGAAAACGGCGCGATGAACGAAACGCTCCGTGTCCAGAGTGGCGCCCAGTTCCCTCTGGAGATGCCTCAGCAGGTTAATATTGAATTCAGCCGTTACTCCGGCCGCATCATTGTAGGCGGCCTCCAGTGAGGCTGTGTCCTTGAGCAGGTCCACGCCGATCAGCAAGCCGCTTCCCTCCGGCAAAGTGGAGTGCAGGCGTGTGAGGAAATCTCCGGCCGCGGTGGGAGAAAAATTACCAATGCTGGAGCCCGGGAAGAAGCCCACCAGCGGCCCTTCGTTCAGCTCCTCTGGTAGCGTGATACGTTGGCAAAAATCGGCGCAGGCCGCGTGAACTTCCAACCAGGGGTAATCGGCAGCCAGCTTGCTGGTACTTTCTAGCAGGAAGTCTCGAGAGATATCAATGCCGAGGTAGCTGGATATGTCCATGTGCTCCAGCAACAGGCGCACTTTCCGGCTTGCACCACTGCCGATTTCAACCAGCGTGGCATTCTTTCCCGCCAGCTCCTCAATTTCATCCATAGCCGTTGCCAGAATGGCTTCTTCCGAACGCGTGAGGTAGTACTCAGGCTGCTGGCATATCTGCTCGAATAACTCGGAGCCCCGCTGGTCGTAAAAATACTTGGGCGAACAGTATTTCTGTGGAGCCCGCAGGCCTGCTAATACTTCCTCTCGCATGGTAAGGGAGCTGGATGCTACGGGCTGATGGTCGTAAAAACGTACGGCTGTCGTCATGTTCAGTCCTCCTTGGCCAGACGAAATCCGGAAAATGCCCAACGGGCATGGGGTGGAAAGAAGTTGCGGTAAGTTGGGCGAATATGGGAGCGCGGTGTTGCACAGCACCCGCCTCTTAGCACCATCTGCCCGGACATGAACTTGCCGTTGTATTCGCCCAGGCTGCCAGGCAGAGGTTTAAATCCGGGATAGGGACGGTAAGCGCTTCCGGTCCATTCCCAGACGTCGCCGAACATCTGGGAGGGGTGATCAGCGAGGACGCGTCCCGGTGCGGGTTGGAGCCGGTTCTGTTCCTGGAAGTTTCCGTTGATCGGAACAGCCTGGGCTGCTACTTCCCACTCGGCTTCCGTTGGTAGGCGGGCACCGGCCCATGTGGCATAAGCATCTGCTTCGTAAAAGCTGACATGGCACACCGGGGCTCCGGGATTTACCCGCTGGCGGCCGGACAGAGTCCGGTAATACCACTCTTCTCCGCCGCATTCCCAATAAAGTGGAGCCTTCCAGTCGGCCTGCCGGACTCGATCCCAGCCATCCGATAACCAGAGCTCCGGGCGCTCGTAGCCTCCGTCATTGATGAAATCGATGAATTCGCGGTTAGTGACCGGTCGGCTGGCGAGCCAGAAGGGAGCGAGGTATTCCCGGTGCTGCGGCCGTTCATTATCAAACGCGAAGTCGGAAGAGGCCGGATCGTGTCCAACCGTTCTCAGCCCGTCCGTGTAGCTGAACCAGCCAAGCGGCTCTGCGTCAACATATTCAGGACTCGTCAGGTCGCCCCGGTAGACCGGAGCCAGTGGGTTCATGCCAAGAATGTGCTTTATATCCATGAGCAACAATTCCTGATGCTGCTGTTCGTGCTGCAGGCCTAACCTCAGTCGTTGCAGTACTTCACTTTGGTTCTCGCCGGTTTCCCGGATACCGGATGGCGACAGAAGGTGGGCCATTGCTGAATCCACGTGCTGCCGGTAGGTATAGATGTCATCCACCGTGGGGCGTGAAAGCAGACCCCGGGCAGGCCTGGGGTAGGGTGTGCTGTGAGTTTCGTAGTATGAGTTGAACAGATGGTCATAGGCCGGGTGAAAGAGCTCATAACCTTTGGCAAACGGCTTCAGGATAAACGCTTCAAAAAACCATGTGACATGGGCCAGGTGCCACTTGGGCGGGCTTACATCATCCATGGTCTGAACCACGTGATCTTCGTTCGCCAGCGGGCGACAAATCGTTTCTGTTACCTCACGAACGCTCCTGTACTCATCCAGGTAGGCCAGGTAAGGCTCGGAGGCCAGCGCCGGTTCATCGTCACAAAGTACGGCAGGTTGGGATACAGACATCACGGACTCCTTGTTCAATGATTGTCCCCCTCGGGAGGGGGCCAGAACTTCCGGAATTTCTGCGTTGGAAACGGTAGCTTCCCGCTACAGCCTTTAGAGGCCTCTGACTGTTCAGTAAAAGGGGCAACAAATCAGCGGTCAAGCTTAAATTATTGCAATGTTTTGCAGCCCGCGAACGATGCTGGCAATTCAGCAGGTTGGTTGGTTATACGGTTATGTAACCTTATCTTTCCGGCCCGGGCTGGCGTGCTACATTCGAAAAGCAGTCCCAATTTCTGGCGTCGGCTTGAGTCTGTAGCTGTCTGCCGACACCTCACCAAAGGAGGTATGGCAATGGCGAATACCCACCAGACTGTTAACCCAACCTCGGAAGAGGTTCTCGACACCTATGAACTGATGTCCCGAGGCGAGGCTGAAGCGGTTATCGAGCAAGTCCACCTTGCCTATCAGGATTGGCGCGATGTCTCTCTGGAATCGCGCGCGGAGTTATTGAGAAAGGTTGCGTCGCTGATTCGCGACCGTCAGGAACAGTATTCGAAGCTTATGGCCGCAGAAATGGGCAAGACCCTGAAAGAGGGCAGACAGGAGTGTGAGCTCTGTGCGGCCATCTGCGAATACACCGCCACCGAAGGCCCTGAAGTGCTGGCCGATGAAACCCGCGAGCTGCAGGGAGGCCGGGCCCTGATCTCCTACCGGCCCCAGGGCGTGATTTACGGTATACAGCCGTGGAACTTTCCTCTTTATCAGGTCATCCGTTACAGCGCGGCCAATCTCATGGCAGGAAATGCTGTTCTGTTGAAACATGCCGCCAATGTGTGGGGTATGGCACTTGAAGTGGAAAAGCTGTACCAGGACGCCGGTTTGCCTGCCAATGGCTTTCGCACCCTGCTGATTGATCACGACGTATCTGATGTGGTGATCGATCATAAACTGGTACGCGGTGTTACGTTAACGGGCAGCCCCGGAGCTGGACGTGTTGTGGCACAACAAGCGGCCCGCACACTCAAGAAGACTGTTCTGGAACTGGGCAGTAATGATGCCTATCTGGTGCTTGCGGACGCCGACATCCGCAAGGCCGCAAAGGTGGGCGTCCAGGGCCGGGTCTATAACGCCGGCCAGACGTGCGTAGCTGCAAAGCGTTTTATCGTGGAAGAGTCTGTCTATGACGAATTTCGCGATGCCTACGTGGAACAGATGGAAAGACTCTCCATGGGAGACCCCGCAGACAGGACGACCGACCTGGGGCCCATGGCCCGGGAGGATCTCCGGGATAATCTGCACAACCAGGTGCTTGAGTCCATCAAGGGCGGGGCCACCTGTCCCACCGGAGGAAAAGTGCCTGACGGTAAGGGATTCTTTTATCCGCCCACCGTGTTGGAAAACGTGGCGCCCGGCCAGCCAGCCTATGACGACGAACTGTTCGGCCCGGTAGCGGCGCTGATCAAAGTCAGGGACGAGGAAGAAGCCATCAGGGTGGCGAACGACTCTCCCTTTGGCCTGGGAGGTGGCATATTTTCTGCTGATGAAGAGAAAGCCCTGCGCCTGGCCCGAGACAGGTTTGATACCGGTATGGTCAATATTAACGGTTACAACCTGGCGAAGCCTAACCTTCCCTTTGGTGGAGTAAAGGCGAGCGGCTATGGGCGGGAACACGGCGGCTTTGGCATGCGGGAATTTGTAAACGCCAAGGCCATCATGATCACTGAATCCTGATATGCGCAGGATACCAACTATGGGAGGCAGAGTCATGGCGGAACCGCTTGAGGGCAAAACCGTCGCTATGTTGGCAACTGATGGTGTGGAGCAGATTGAACTCACCCGTCCCTGGGACGAACTTGAAGCAGCCGGCGCCAGGGTCGAGCTGATTTCCATCAAGCCTGGCAGTATCGGCGGTTATAACCACCTTGATAAAGCTGACAGCTTCAAGGTGGACAAGACGGTACCCGAGGTTGCAGTTGAAGAGTTCGACGCCCTGGTTTTGCCAGGCGGTGTCGCCAACCCCGATGCCCTGCGCCTGGATAAGGACGCGGTCGCGATGGTGGCACGGTTTGTGGACGCTGGGAAGCCAGTGGCGGCCATCTGTCATGGTCCCTGGCTACTGGTAGAGGTTCGTGTGGTCAAAGGCAGGACGCTGACCGCCTTTCCCAGTCTGAAAACCGATATCAACAACGCGGGCGGCCGTTGGGTGGATGAAATGGTGCACTATGAGGACGGCTTGATAACCAGCCGTAAGCCTGATGACCTGGACGCGTTCTGCGGCAAATTGGTGGAAGTCCTGGCTCTCACCTAGCAGGCCCGGCTACTTGATCGGCCGGTCGTAAACACAGTTTCATGGAGGATAGACCAGATGCCTTATGACAGTAACTCCGGGTTACCCGACAATGTGCGCAACAATTTACCGTCCCAAGGTTGTCTGATAGCAGCCTCTGACCACCAACATGAAGCGTAGGCCGGTGGAACTAGGGACTTTCAAGTTAACTCATTCTCGGACAATAGTGTGAAGGCAATATGTCAGCGGAGAACTTTTGAACAAAAGCCATCTCCTGGGCTGACCGGCTCAGTTGGATGTAGACGAGAGCTTTTATCTGAGACCAAATTCACGTTTTTATTGAAGGTTCCGACAAAGCTCTATCCAGGCGTCGATCCCCGCGCTGCGGTATTTCTGTTTGTGCAGAATGAAGTAGAACTGGCGGTCGAACTGGCGGTGTTGCGGAACGCTTAGCGGCACCAGACTGCCCCGTTTGAAAGCATCGGCCAGCACCACTTCTGACAGGCAGCCAATGCCCAGGTCTGCCTCTACCGCCCGCTTGATGGCTTCCGTGTGCTCCAGTTCCAGCAGCACGTTCAGATCCGGTAGCAGCCCGTGCATGCCGCGCTCAAAGCTCTGGCGCGTCCCCGAGCCGGGCTCACGCATGATCCAGGTGGCGTTGCGCAAGTCCTCATCCGAGAGCGACTCTTTGCTGGCCAGGGGATGGCTCGGAGAACAGAACACGACCAGCTCATCGCCTCGCCAGGGCAGCACATCCAGTTCCGGTGACTGCAGTTCCCCTTCAATCAGCCCGATGTCCAGCTCAAAGTCCTTGACCCGTCTGGCTATGGTGCTGGTATTGGCCACTTCCAGTGAAACCCTGGGGTGGGTAGGGGTATTCATGTATTGGGCCATGACACCTACGGCCAGATAGTTTCCGATAGTGAGCGTGGCACCCACTTTCAGAGCACCCACTTCGGTGTGCTTGCTGAAAGCCTGTTCCAATTCGTTGGCCTGGGCAAGGACGGCTTCCACCTTGGGCCGATAAAGTCGCCCAAGCTCGTTTAACTGGAGCCGTTTGCCAACGCGGTCGAACAGCTGGATATCGAACTGGTTTTCCAGTTCCTTGAGGGCACTGCTGGCTGCAGATTGCGACATCGACAGTGATTCGGCGGCGCGGGTGATGTTCTGGAAATGCGCGGCCGCGAGGAATACTTCAAGCTGTCGGAAACTGTATTTCATAACTTTTGGCTCTAAATCGGCTCACTCGAATAAGGTTATGAGAATATCCCATTTTCCCGATAGGTTAGTGCCGGGTTACACTGGACACAATCCAAAATTAAGACATTCGCCGTAAGAAGCGTCACGAACAGGCAAGAGGTTTACATGAGCAACCTGATCAAAGAGAAAGTTACCAGCGTCCATCACTGGAACGACACCCTGTTCAGCTTTACCACAAGCCGGGATCCGGGTTTTCGTTTCAAGAACGGTCATTTTGTCATGATTGGTCTGGAAACCGAAGGCAAACCTCTGATGCGCGCCTACAGTATTGCCAGTGCCAACTACGAGGAAGAGCTTGAGTTCTTTTCGATCAAGGTACAGGACGGCCCGCTGACATCCCGCCTGCAGAAGATCCAGGTGGGCGACGAGATTCTGGTCAGCCGCAAGCCGACGGGTACCCTGATTCTGGACAATCTTTTGCCGGGCAGGAACCTTTGGCTGATCAGTACCGGCACCGGTCTTGCTCCGTTCATGAGTATTATCAAAGATCCGGAAGTTTACGAAGCGTTTGACAAGGTAATCCTGACCCACGGCGTTCGCTATGTGTCAGAGCTGGCTTACCAGAAGGAAATCGAGGAACTGCCGGAGAATGAATATTTCGGTGAAATGGTGAAGGGCAAACTGGTTTACTACCCCACCGTCACCCGGGAGGAGTTCCGTAACCAGGGCCGGCTGACAGATGCCATGGAAACCGGGAAGATCACCCGTGATCTGGGCTTGCCGGATTTCGATGCCGAGAATGACCGTTTCATGATCTGCGGCAGCCCGAGCATGCTCAAGGACACCTGCGCCATCCTGAACAAGATGGGCTTCAAGGAAGCTCGCGGTGGCGATATGGGGCATTATGTTATTGAGCGGGCTTTTGTGGAACAGTAAATCCACCCTTTCCGTTGGTGGGCAAGCGCTTATGGGAACCCGAAGCGGGAACTTCGGGTCCCTTTTAAAGGGCCCGGATGCATTGGTGCTCTAGACGGTTTCCTCTTCCATATAAGCTTTGAGCTTCCGCATGTTTTTCGAAAGGACGGAGGCTTCCAGTCCTCTCAGGAAGTGCGCTACCGTATTGCCGGTGGGATTGCTGGAGGTGTTGAAGTTAAGTTTTAACGAGACTTCTGTTTTCCGCTGATCAACGCTCGGTTCGAATGTTACCGTACCCCATGTATCAATATCCGAGCCTTCAAGTGAGCGCCAGCTCAGTCGTTGGTTGGGCACATCCTCGACTACTTCTGAATCCCACTCCAGGGCAGGACCGGCGGGAAGGCGGGCGACCCAATGACTGATCTTTCCTTCCATCGGTTCGACTCGCTCCAGAAACCCCATCACACGAGGAAGGTTTGAGAAATCTCTCCAGAACTCGTAAAGATCACTGGCCGGACAGTCTATGGCTATCGAGTTGCTCAGGTGCACATCTCTGCCCAGTGTGTGACTGGAAGACCGGCGCTCGGCCCGTGCGCCCGTAACCGCCTTATACAACAGGAAGGCCCCACCAATTGCCAGCAGAGCCCCAAACAGCCCGCCTTTTCGTGAAGCGAGGGTGAGGAGGCTGCCGCCAGCCGCGCCCCCGTGCTTGGCCAGGTTTCCGGAAAGCTGTGTCCTTGAACGTTTCATAACTTCCTCCTCGAAGCAGGTGCTTTTTGCCACGTCCGGACATGATGAGTCTCTTTGCGAATGGAAGAATTATCCCAGGTTAATTCGGTGGACTGAGGCGAGGTGACCGTTTTCTTGGGTTCGTTTTTTAAAGAGAACCCAAGAGTCTGCTTGGATCCGCGATACGTCGCCAATATCGGGCGATAAACCTATGTTAAGGCCTGCTAATGTGGGAGTGGTTAGGATCGCATACATATTCACGGACGGATGAGTAATGGACTATGAAAAACATATTGCCTGAGGTTGCTCGCGATTCTTTGGATAAGCCGGCTCGTCGGCCTGCCTCAAGCGCTTATCTAGGCATAGGTGTGGTCTCTGTCCTGGTCGTCGTGGTCTGGGTCCTGTTTTCCAGCTTTGACATACGGGACGTTAACGGGTGGCTGCCGTACCATGTTCCTGTCAGTATTGTTCTGTCTGCCGTCCTGCTAGCGCTTACCCTGTGGGGCTGGGTGAAAATGCTTTTGGGTGGCGAGCCCGCAACCAGCCTCACCGAAGCGGCGCCCCATCAAGACGAGGTGCCCAGCCCGCGAGGGGGTTCTATAACCACCCTGTTTCGTCGGCCTCCCCGAGTTCTGGTCGTGGATGATGATCCCTGCGTTCGGATGGTTTTGTGTAAAAAACTTAACGCTCTCGGTGTTCAGGCCTCCGCCGTTTGCGACGGTGTGGAAGCATTGCTTGCCGTCGCCGACCGGTCCTGGGATATGGTTCTCATGGATGGAGAAATGCCTGTGATGGACGGGATCAAGGCAGCGCGGGAAATTCGCGCTCAGCACCTGCTTGATGAGTGCGCGCCCATTGTCGGGATCAGTAGTAACCAGGACGCAGGGTTCCGGCAGCAATGTCGTTCTGCGGGAATCAGTGCTTGCCTACCAAAACCCCGCAACACCAAAGACCTGGAGATTCTGCTTAACGAGTTCCTCGTGCCCGGGCCTCCGGGCCGGGGCTGGTCGACTGAGCCGATGCCGACAAATTTTGAAGCGGTTGGCTGACCAGCGCCCTCTGCTCAGCCAACCCTGAGGATAATGCTACACCTTGTCCACGCTGCCCTGCCGAGCCCAATAGCGCAGGGGAGTACAGGACTGGAGGAAACCCGCCGCGTCTTGGGGGGTAGTGAGGGGCACACACCCGGCGTCCAACTTGTTTTCGAGGCCAGCGGACTCAAACAGCGGCATAGCCGCCTCGGTGTACCCAATGTACTTGCAGTGGGCAAAGGCATCATTGACGAAGTCCCTGGCCGGGCTATGCTGGGCCAGTTCGTCCATGGCGTCGTCCGCGGTGATCAATACCACGGCGTCGAAAAGCACCGACGGGCCTCCATCGATTTTTTCATCCGCGGGAATCACCGTGCCATCGCTGGCCTTTATACCGCCTATCGTGGGGGCGACCACCGCCAGGCTCGCCTTTTCCGCATCAACCGCCTTTTTCAGTTCATTGAATATGTCCGCGTCGGCTCCCTCGGTAACCAGTGCCCCAATCCTTCGGCCTCGAAAGCTGTCAGGGCCATTGCGCAGAATGCTCAGTTTGGGCGACTGGGGAAGATCTTGTCGAGTGGGCCTGGCGGCCTTGGCGGAGGCGGGCAGTTCGGGTAGCCCGAGCCCCTCGGTGACTGTTTTTGCCAGGGTTTCGTCAATATTCCGCAAGTGGCTGACCATGCGAGCTCTTATGTCTTCCCGCTCAACCTTGCTAAGCTCGAACACGAAGGCATCGGCAATGTGTTCCTGTTCGATGGCGGTCTGGCTGATATAAAACTGGCGGGCCTGGCTGTAATGGTCCGCGAAGGTTTCCGAACGGGCTCGCTGTTTCTCTCCCCGGACTTGTTCTGGATAACTCCTAAAACCCGATTCAGGATTTTCCCGGGGGCCGTTGTTCTCGCCCCAGCTGTTGGGCTCGTAGTTGGCACGGCCGGTTGGATTGCTCATGGCCATATGCCCGTCCTGCTGGAAATGGTGCATGGGGCACTTGGGCGCGTTCACCGGGATATGGCTGAAATTGGGGCCGCCGAGGCGCTTGATCTGGGTATCCAGGTAGGAAAAATTCCGCCCCTGAAGCAGAGGGTCGTTGGTAAAGTCTATCCCGCGGACAATATTCTGGGTGCAGAATGCCACTTGTTCCGTTTCCGCAAAGAAATTGTCCACCACGCTATCGAGTACCAGTTTTCCGATTGGCTTAACGGGGATTTCTTCTTCAGGAATGATCTTGGTCGGGTCAAGTACATCGAATTCAAACTGTTCTGCAAATGTTTCGTCAAAGATCTGGACCCCAAGTTCCCACTCTGGAAAGTCTCCATTTTGGATGGCAGACCACATATCCCGGCGGTGAAAATCCGGATCGGCGCCGTTGATCTTCAATGCTTCGTTCCAGACCACCGATTGCAGGCCAAGCCGAGGCTTCCAGTGAAACTTGACGTATCTGGCCTCTCCTTCTTTGTTTACAAAACGAAAGCTGTGGACTCCAAAACCTTCCATAAACCGGAACGATCGGGGGATAGCGCGATCCGACATCGCCCACATCAGCATGTGCATGCTTTCCGGCATGAGGGTAACAAAATCCCAGAAGGTGTCATGGGCGCTTTGGGCTTGCGGAAAACCCCGGTCTGGCTCCTGCTTCGCCGCATGGATCAGGTCGGGAAACTTGATGGCGTCCTGAATGAAGAAGACGGGAATGTTGTTCCCCACGAGGTCCCAGTTCCCTTCGTTTGTATACAGTTTCACGGCAAAACCACGGACGTCCCTGGGTAAGTCCGCCGATCCTTTATTGCCAAGCACGGTAGAAAAGCGGACAAATGCGGGGACTTGCTCACCAGGGCGTTGAAAGAGGTCGGCCTCGGTTATGTCGGAGAGACACTCATAATTCTCAAAATAGCCCCGGGCACCGAAGCCCCGGGCATGCACAACGCGTTCGGGGATGCGTTCATGGTCGAAGTGGAAGACTTTCTCTCTCATCACCTGGTCTTCCAGCAAAGTAGGCCCACGTGCCCCGGCTTTCAACGAGTTCTGGTCGTCAGCAATGGGAGCTCCTTGCTGTGTGGTAAGGGTACCGTTGGTTCCGTCGGCCTTCTGATGGGTTTCCCCGCCCTTGCCGACTGAGTGCTGGTGGTCTGTATTGAAATCGGACATGATTTTCCTCCTTATGATCGTTGGCAGGCGGGTTATACCTGCAACCTGCCGCCTGTTACCCCGTAAATTTCGCCCGCAACATAGCTCGCTTCAGGCGAGGCAAGGAAAACATAGGTGGGTGCGAGCTCCGCCGGTTGGGCCGGACGACCGAGTAAGGTATTGGCCCCGAATTGAAGCACTTTATTTTCGGGGAGGGTTGCAGGGATGAGTGGAGTCCATACCGGGCCCGGTGCGACGCCGTTGACCCGCACCCCTCGTTTTATCCCCTCCGCAGCGAGCGATAAGGTGAAATTGGCGATTGCCGCCTTGGTTGCTGCATAGGGCGCGAGGTGGATGCTTGGGGCAAAAGCCTGGATGGAGGTGGTGTTGATGATACTTCCACCGGCCGGGATGTGTCTTAGAGCAGCTCGACTGAAGTAAAAGAAAGCTTCTATATTGGTGCTGAAAGCGTAACGGAGTTCTTCATCCGGTATGTCCTCAAGCTGGTTGTAACTCTTCTGGAAGGCCGCGTTATTCACGAGAATATCGAGGGCCCCCAAGCGGTCCACGCATTCGTTTACCGCCTTGTCGCAGGCACTCCGGGAACTCTGATCCAGTTTCAATGACAAGGCTTTCCGCCCAGCGTCCAGAATCAGTTGTTCCGTATCCTGTGCATCGGAGTCTTCATTCAGATAGGTGAATGCAACGTGGGCGCCCTCTCGCGCATAGGCAAGGGCGACCGCTCGACCTATGCCGCTGTCCCCACCCGTGATAAGTGCAACCTTCCCTGCGAGCCGATTGTGACCAATGTAGGAATCTTCACCGTGGTCTGGAGGCGGGCGCATTTCATGGACCTCGCCGGGTATTGCCTGTCGCTGTTTTTCGAACTCAGGGCGGGGATACCGGTAGCGTGGATCAGAGGATTGTTCAGTCATGGATGCTCCTGCGGGAGTTTGGCTACAACCTGGGGCGAATGGGTTTCCCCCATTTAAACAAAGCCGTTCATTCGGGCGTTTAACCTGTGTTAATTACCCCGCGGCTTCAAAAAGGTTTTCTTTTAGAGGCGTGTTTTTCTGATTGAAGGAAGAACCTTATGGTTGAATGGTTGAGCAGCAATCAGGAGTGGATTCAGCCGGCGACGAGCATAGGGACTTTGCTGGTCTGGCTGTTCTATGCCCAGTTGCTTTTCGGTAGCTACAGCCGTCAACGGCGTCCTCGCTTGCTGATTAACCGAGGGGTGAGCGAAGAGCGCCTGGATTCTCCCTGTCTGATCTGCAATATGAGCGAGGAGCCCATTTACATCTATTTCATTCTGGTGTGTATGGAAAGCTCAGAGGAGAACGTGCTCGTGCCGGTCACCGATACCGAGGAAAGTGTGCGTGGCGAAGACACGACTCCGCTCGGCACCAGGACGCGGCAGGGCCCACTGGCGCCAGGAAGATGCCTGGAGCTGACGTCCTTTCGGGCTATTCTGGAACGGGCCGCTCAAAAGGCGGGAATCGAGCTCAAGGATGGTAAGCCAACCGACTCGGAGGTGGAGCTGAAATCGCTGGAATTTCATGTAGTGTGCATCTACGGCTCAGATGACAAACCTTTTGGTTCATGCAGGAAGTTCAGCCTGGAAACCGACGATGACGGCGGTTATTCGCTCACACCGGCGACCCTCGACACTATACGGAGGACTTCTTGGCGGTATAAGCGTCGTATACGCCGCTGGTTAACCGAGTTCAAACATTAGGTCTGAGCTTGCGCAAAGAGCGCCGGGAGGTTTGGCAGGCATCTTGAGTGGATGCCTGCCAGCGAGAGGTTACCAGTTGGATTCCTTATCCTGCTGATGACCCATCGATTTAGCGCCTTGCTTGTATTCGTCTTCGCTCAGCGCGCCGTCGTTATTTTCGTCGTATTTCTCCAGCATTCGCTCGCCACGGTCCTGATTGCTACCGCTTTGAGTCGTGCCGGCGGCGGTGCTCCCGTAGATGTTCAGCTCCTCCTCGGTGAGTTCACCATCTCCGTCCCGGTCCATTTCATCGAAGTTACGGGTCTGGCCAGTCTGGCCAGCCTGGAGGTTTTGCTGATCACCTACCTGTCCGCTGGTGGTGTCCTGGCTGGAATACTCCTGGCTGGTAGTATCCATGCCCTGGTTGTCGGCGGTTGTCCCGGATCCGGTTGCAAATACTGGTGAAGAGATTAGGGCGCCGCAGATCGCTGTTGAAATAAACAGTTTCTTGATCATAAGTAGCCTCCAATTGAGCAAAATGATTGTCCGATGGTATTTGAGCGGACATCAACGCACCTGCAGTCGCCGTGCCAAGCATGGAACATCGAGAGGGACGAGCCGCCAACTACCCGGAGAGATTCGTTTTTTCGAGTTGAGCCTTTCCATGGGTCGCTTAAATCTGGCTGGCTCTATGCCTGAGGTGGCTGGTCAGATTTTCAATTTTTACCATTTTTACCGACTTGTGAGAGGAAACCTTCAATTTCCTTCCGCACCTATACGGTTCCGTAACCTGTGAAAAAAATTCCAGCCGGATGCGTTGCACCTAACCTTTGTTAAACCGTTTTTTCACCGGGACTGTTAAAGTGGGTGAGTCACGCAAAGACTTTTATCTCAGTGTTCAGGACCACCATTATTTATGTGCTCATACGGAAGGAGCCCATTATGGCACTGGTAGATGCGACCCACCTTTCGCCTTTGATTCCAGATAAGACCGATCACCTGTTAATTGTCAGTTACAGTGAATACGGCAGGCAATTACTGAACATGCTTGGGGAACAGCGGTTCAGTACCACCTATACTGAAATCGTCTGTGATGCCCTGCAAGCAATCGATAAAGGCCGGCCCTCCTGGCTAGTGCTCTATCTGGACACGGAGGCTGTTGGCTCTTCACAGATCCTCAGATCGGCGGTGGAACACGGTACCAGGGTCCTGATTATAGGGCCTGAAGAGACGGAAAAGCTGACCAGGCAATGTCTCAATGAAGGAGCGGTGAGGTTCCTTTCTCGCCCCGTTAATCAGCAGCGACTATTAAGGGCACTCGAATTGGACCCAGCGAACGAGCAGGCTGAAGGGGAGGCGCATCAGCCGACGGCCTTTACGGACCGTGAAGACGGCAACCTTTTCAGCAACTCCCGAAAAATGCAACAGGTGGCATTCGAGGTAAAACGCGTTGCTCCAACATCTGCCACCGTATTTCTTCGAGGAGAGAGCGGCACAGGTAAAGAAATCGTCGCTCATGCGATCCATCAGCAAAGCAGCCGCAGTGGCCAGCCGTTCCTGCCGGTGAACTGCGGGGCCATCTCTCCCCAGTTGATCGAGAGCGAATTATTCGGGCATGAGAAGGGCAGCTTCACCGGTGCGGTCAGGGAACACCGGGGAGTATTCGAACGGGCCCATGGTGGGACCCTCTTTCTTGATGAGGTTACCGAAATGCCCGTTGATTTGCAGGTGAAACTGTTGAGGGTCCTGGAGACTCACCGTTTTACCCGCGTTGGCAGTGACCGAGAGCTCACAGCAGACATTCGAATCATTGCCGCCACCAATTGCTGTCCGGAAACAGAGGTCCAGAAAGGGCGGTTGCGGTCGGACCTGCTTTACAGGTTGCAGGTCTTTCCGATCGTGCTCCCCCCGCTGAGGGAAAGGGCAGGGGATATAAGATTCATGGCCGAGCGCTTTCTGTCAGAGTTGAATGAGCTTGAAGGTACCGACAAGCGCTTTTCCCGGGAGTCCATGGACCAGCTGGAACAGTACCCATGGCCCGGTAATCTCCGGGAACTGAAGAATATCGTCCAACGCGCTTTTATTATGTCAGATCAGGTGATAGGGGTGGCTGAAATACCGGAGGAAGTGGTCCGCACGCCGGGACCAATAGCGCCCCAGAGCTGCTCAGGACGCTCTCTGACAGTCCAGGTGGGCCGCTCCATTGCGGACGTAGAGAGGGAACTCATTATGGCGACCCTGGAAGAATGTGGGGGGAAGAAGGAGAAAGCCGCGAACATTCTGGGTGTGAGCATGAAAACGCTCTATAACCGGTTAAGGGATTACCACGCCCGGTCCCAGGCTGCACGCTGATCGTCGGAGGTCACTCCTTGCAGGACCTTCCCAACCTTATCCTGGTCGATGTGCTGAGCCATGTCTCCAATGCTCACAATGCCGACCAGCCGCTTATTGTTGTCAACGACCGGAAGCCTGCGCACTTTCTGCTCGCTCATATTCCGTGCGACCTCGTTGATATCCTCGTCGGCATTGCAATACAGCACCGTCCCGGTAAGCGCGTCCTGGACGGTTGTTTGGTCCATGTTTTTACCCTTGGCAACAGCTCTCTGGACAATATCCCGGTCGGTCAGCGTGCCTTTCAGCTCATTGTCCGCGCCGACAAGAAGAAAACCGATATTCTTCTCGGCCATGAGCGCGGCTGCGGTTTTCAGGGAGGTGGAAGGGCTAATCGTTTCTGGGTTGCGATTCATCAGGTTTTTTACATTCATCGTGAGTATCCTCTTTGTCTAGCTCTCCAGCTTTCCAGCTTTGATGTCTGGTACTGGTGATGAAGCGGATATCGGGCCAGCCTTTTCGCTAATGACCAAATGGTAAGATTCAGGGCCGGCGGCGGGCTGTGATGGGCCAAAACCAGTCTTTGGAAGGAAGCGGTCTTTTTCTCGAGTTGGCGCTTTTGTGAATTTTTCAGTAGATGTCGTAATTATTTCCGCTGGTGAACGCCACAGTGGACCCGACACGGACACTGAAGATTAACTATGT